>Ga0310822_100068_pt1 | contig 190071 bp, 169 predicted proteins | sample P4_ome_2_FD_201313 | JGI IMG/M metagenome (GOLD analysis project Ga0310822, IMG submission 201313) | Sorghum-adapted microbial communities from Joint BioEnergy Institute, Emeryville, California, United States - P4_Day56_Rep2 | ecosystem: Engineered > Bioreactor > SSF (Solid state fermentation)...
CGCCGACGTCGGCTTCGTCAAGCAGGACATCGAGGGGGCCAAGAAGCTGCTCGCCGAGGCCGGCCTGCCGAACGGCTTCGAGACCGAGATCTTCTGCAAGAAGGATCCTGCCTGGGAAGCGATCTGTGTCCAGGCGATGGTCCAGATGTGGGAGCAGATCGGGGTGCGGGTGAAGATCAACATCCTGCCCTCGGCCCAGTACTGGGAGATCTGGAACAAACCGGTCGCGCCCTTCGCCTTCACCACCTGGACGCATCGCCCGCTGGGGGTGATGGTGCTGGGCCTGGCCTACCGGACGGGGGTGCCGTGGAACGAATCCCACTACTCGAACCCCAAGTTCGACGAGCTCCTGACCCAGGCCGAGGGCATCCTCGACGTCGAGGAGCGCCGCGAGGCGATGGTCGAGCTCGAGCGCATCATGCTCGAGGACGGCCCCGCCTGCATCCCGCTGTGGCGCGCCTGGTTCACGGCCATGGACAAGCGGGTCAAGGGCTATCGCGCTCATCCGACCTCTTACATGTTCTGCGAAGAGTGGTCGCTCGAGGCGTGAGTTGGGTGAGAGAAGGGAGGCGCGGCGGATGCGCCTCCCTCGCTCGACCAGGATATCTCCCGCTGCATCCGTATAAGGCGAGGCCGGCGTGATCGCGTTCTTCGCCAAGCGGTTCGGCTATCTGCTGCTCACGATGGTCGTGGTTTCCTTTGCGATTTTCGTGATCATGGAAGCCACACCGGGCCAGGTGGCGCGCAAGATTCTCGGTCCCTTCGCGACCCAGCATCAGGTCGATCTGCTGACCGAGGAGATGGGGCTCAACCGGCCGCTGATCGTGCGCTATGCCGAGTGGGCCGGCAACGTCCTGCAGGGCGATCTCGGCCGCTCGACCCTTTACAAGCAGCCGGTAGCGAATGTGCTCTGGAACCGGCTGGGGAACACGGCGGTCCTCGCGGCGATCGCCTTCGCCATCATCGTTCCGGCCTCGATCGTCCTCGGCGTGGCGGCAGGCATGCGCGAGGCATCGAAGCTCGACCGAACGATATCGATTGCCAGCATCGTCACAACCTCGATCCCGGAGTTTGCCTCCGGCGTTTTCCTAGCCACGATCTTCGTGATCGGACTGGGCATTCTGCCGGGCACCTCCACTCTGGACACGGGCGGCGGCTGGTCGATCGCTTCGCAGCTCGTGCTGCCGGTCGCCGTCATGGTGCTCTATGACCTCGGCTACGTCGTACGCATGGTGCGGGCGTCCATGGTCGACGTGATGACGCGGCCCTATATCCGGACCGCGGTACTCAAGGGGCTGTCGTTCCGCGACGTCATCATCAAGCACGCGATGCGTAATGCCATGATAGCCCCCTTCACGGTGATCCTGCTGCAGATCAACTATCTCGTGACAGGCGTCGTCGTGGTGGAGGCCGTCTTCGCCTATCCCGGCTTTGGCCGCATGGTGCTGGAGGCCGGGCTGGCGCAGGACATCGCCGTAATCGAGGCGGCGACGCTGGTCGCCGTATTCATCAACGTCATGGCGCAGATCATCGGCGATCTCGGCTACATGTACCTCAACCCGCGCATCCGATTCACCTAGGAGGCCAGAGAGGATGGCCGTCGAAACGACACGCGAGGTAGCGACGAAGCCGACCGGAGCAGCAGCGCCGGGATGGCTGCGTCGGCTGTCGCTGATCCGGGAATCGCCGGTCGGCATGATCGGCGCCGTCCTGGTGCTCTTCTGGGTGTTCGTCGCGCTGTTCGCGCCGTGGCTCGCACCTTACGATCCGAACGCCAACGACTATATGGCGCTGGCCGATCCGACGCCGTCGGCCGAGCACTGGCTCGGGACGGACAATCAGGGACGCGACATCCTTTCGCGGATCATCTGGGGGTCGCGGACGGTTCTCACGGTCGGCCCAATCGCCGTCATCTGCGGCTATTTGGTGGGATGCACCCTGGGGCTTCTCGCCGGCTACTATCGGGGCTGGGTCGACATCGTGATGATGCGGATCGCCGACATCATCCTGTCGTTCCCGGTCATCATCCTCTACATCGTGATCATCGCGATCTACGGTCCGTCCGCCCTCAACATCATCATTGCGGTCACCTTCACGGCGGCGCCGCAGATCATCCGTATCGTCCGCGGCCTGACACTGGAGATCCGCGAGCGCGACTATGTCGCCGCCGCCAAGATGCGGGGCGAGCCAGCCTGGTACATCATGCTGGTCGAGATCCTGCCGAACGCCCGCGGGCCGCTGATCGTCGATGCCTGTCTGCGCATGGGATACACGACGATCGCGATCGGCGTCCTGGGCTTCCTCGGCCTCGGGTTGCCGCCTCCGGATCCGGACTGGGGCGGCATGGTCAAGGACACCTACGGCTACATGCAGACCTGGCCGCATATGGCGTTGATCCCCTGCGCCGCGATTTCCTCGCTCGTCGTCGGCTTCAATCTCCTGGCGGACGGCCTGCGCGAGATCAGCCTGCGTGACTGAGAGGCAGTGGCAACGGTGGTAACCCAGAAAACGCCCGTTCTCGAGCTGCAGAACGCCAGCATCTCCTACTTCACCCGTGCCGGCGAGATCAATGTCGTGCCGGACCTGAGCTTCTCGCTCGATCAGGGCGAAGCGCTCGGCCTGGTCGGCGAGTCCGGATGCGGCAAGTCGACGGTTGCCTTCGCGATCATGCGTTATCTCGGCGGTGCGGGCCGGCTCACCGGAGGCCGCATCCTGTTCGAGGGCCGCGACATGGGCGCCATGTCGGAGGAGGAGCTTCGGAAGATCCGCGGCGGCAAGATGGCGATGGTCTACCAGGACCCTATGAGCAGCCTCAATCCGGTCCTGCGGATCGGCGAACAGCTCATGGAGGTGCCGATCATCCACCAGGGCGCGAGCCGGGCCGAGGCGCGTTCCCGTGCTCTCCACATGCTGCGGGAGGTCAACCTTCCGGACCCGGAGAGCGTGTTCGACCGATATCCGCACCAGCTCTCGGGCGGCCAGCAGCAGCGCGTCGTCATCGCCATGGCGCTCATGGCGGAACCGTCGCTCCTGGTCATGGACGAGCCGACAACCGGGCTCGACGTCACGGTCGAGGCGGCGGTGCTCGACCTCGTGCGCCGACTCCGGCAGGTTCACAACTCGGCCATCGTCTTCATCAGCCACAACCTCGGCACCGTGGTCCGGATCTGCGACCGGATCGGCGTCATGTATGCCGGCGAGCTGGTCGAAGAGGGACCGATCGGGGAGGTGTTCCGGCGACCGAGTCACCCCTACACGCGCGGCCTGCTGAGCTGCATCCCCGCACTCGGCACCGACAAGCGGTCGACGCCGCTTGTACCTATCCCGGGACAGGTGCCGCCTGCGCTGCATCGGCCAAAGGGTTGCATTTTTGCCTCGCGCTGCTCCTATGTGGAGCCCGGTCGCTGTACGGCGCATCGCATTCCGATGGATTATGTCGGCGGCAGCGAGATGCACCGCGTGCAATGCGTTCGGACGGACGAGTTGGGTCCGTTCAGCCGCCCGACGGTGGAGGTCGAGGCCGCGTTCACGAACCGCGAGGCGGAGCCGGTGCTGGAGATTGAGCACCTGCGGAAGGTCTACCATCAATCGGCCGGCATCTTCGACCGCACCGGCGGCTACGACGTCAAGGCGCTGAACGACATTTCCCTTTCGGCGAAACGCGGCACGACGCTGGCGATCGTCGGGGAATCGGGCTGCGGGAAATCGACGTTGGCCAAGGTCCTGACCGGGCTCGAAGAGGCAACCAGCGGCAAGGTCCTGCTGGAGAAGGAGGAGATCGGCGGCGTGCCGGTCGAGAAGCGTGCGGCGGCGCTGAAGCGCAAGCTGCAGATGGTCTTCCAGAATCCCGACAGCACGCTCAACCCTAGCCACACGGTCGGCTATGTGGTGACCCGGGCGTTGAAGCGGCTGAAACGGATCAGCACGCGCGACGCCCGCCGGCAGGCCGTCTCCCTTCTGGAGACGGTGAAGCTGCCCGCCGACTTCATGACGCGCAAGCCGCGCCAGCTCTCCGGCGGCCAGAAGCAGCGCGTGGCAATCGCCCGGGCGCTCGCCGGCGATCCCGATCTCGTCATCGCGGACGAACCGGTTTCGGCGCTCGACGTTTCGGTCCAGGCGGCGATTATCAACCTGCTAATCGAAATCCAGGCCAGCCGCGACGCGACGCTCGTCTTCATCTCGCACGACCTTTCGGTCGTCCGCTACCTGGCCGACCGGGTCGCGGTGATGTATCTCGGCAAGGTCGTCGAGTTCGGCTCGGTCGAGGAGGTCTTCAACCCGCCCTATCATCCCTACACCGAAGCGCTCCTGTCGGCAGTGCCGATCCCCGATCCGGATCTGCAGCAGAAGCGCATCATCCTCGAGGGCACGCTGCCGAGCGTCACCGACATCCCGAAGGGCTGCCCGTTCGCGACGCGCTGCCCCCGGAAGGTCGGAGAGATCTGCGACACGACCCCGCCGCCGGAGCACCGGACCGAGACCGGCCACCGCATTCTTTGCCACATCCCGCTCGAAGAGCTAGAGCGCTACGAGCCGGTCATCTCGACCGCCGCGGCGGAGTAGGGCGTTTACCGCAGAGACACAGAGGCACAGAGAAAGTCAAATCCTCCCGTGTCTCTGTGCCTCTATGGTTCAAGAGGGAGGATTTCCGAGCGCCGAGGCGACGAGTTGGTGGAAATGATGCACCGCGTGCTCGCTGATCTGGGTTCGGTCGCGATCGACGATGAAGCGGCCCTGGCAGTAGCCGCGTGAGTGCAGGCCGCGCTGCACCGATTCGCACAGATTGTTGTCCTCGATCGTCAGGATGTTGTTGGCATAGTCGATACGTGCCTGCTCCTGCTCGCTGAGGTTCTTGTCGAGGAAATAGTAGTCGGTGATCTCCAGGGTCCGCTCCGGCCCGAGGGGCTTCAGGTAGAACAGTGCCATGTTGCTGGAGCCGGGGGAGACGTTGATCGTCGTCGTCGGCCATAGCCACCAGAACGCGCCGACCTGCGAGGCGGCGTTCGGGTCGAACTTGAAGGCCTTGTTGTCCGGCCGGCCGCTCCGGCTGATATGGGTCGAGTAGATCCCGTGGGTGGTCGAGCGATAGCTGTCCATATCGACAAGCTGCGCGAAGGCGGGGTGCGCCGGTTCGCAGTGATAGCATTCGAGGAAGTTATCGACGATCACCTTCCAGTTCGCCTCGACGACCCAGCTCGCGCTCGAGACCTTGGTCAGACGATCGAGGTCGGGGATGTACCGGCGCAGCTCGGCCATCAGCCCGCCCGACTGCTCGGCGAGCGGCGTGGCGTCGGGATCGAGATTGACGAAGATGAGCGGCCCGAACTCCTCGAGCCGGACCTCCTTGAGACAGAACTCATCCTTGTTGAAGCCATCGACCTTCTCGCTGCCGCGCGCGGTCCGCAGCGCACCGTCCAGGTGGTAGGACCAGGCGTGGTAGGGGCAGGTGATCACCCGGGCACGCCCGGCGCCGCGCACCAGTTCGTGAGCCCGGTGCGAGCAGACGTTGTAGAAGGCACGCAACCGGCCGTCCTTGCCGCGGGCGATGAACAGGTTCTGGTCGAGGACGTTGCAGGTGATGTAGCTGCCGATCTCCGGCAGGTCTTCGACGTGTCCGGCATACTGCCAAGACCGGAAGAACACCGCCTCGCGCTCCTGCTCGAATATGGTGGGGTCGGTGTAATACCGTGCGGGCAGGGTATAGGAGCGCGCGGGATCGGGGTGCAGCTCCTTCTCCCGGAAAGGGCGGATGATCTCGGCGTTCGACATGGCGGCACCACGGATAAGGTCTGACTTACGGAACTTGCCCAATCTAGCAGGGCTTCAGGGATTCCCGCTGTCGCAAATCCGACATCGCCGATGCTTGTGGAGTCGGACCGGTCGGCCGTAGAGTGCGGCCCGCGCCGATCGGAAACGACGGCCGGGAAACGAGAAGACGGAGGGGGAAGCCATGGCGCGTGACCCGCGGTACGATATCCTGTTCGAGCCGGTGAAGATCGGCCCGGTCACGGCGAAGAACCGCTTCTATCAGGTACCGCATTGCAACGGGATGGGCCACGCGATGCCGCGGGCGATGGCGGCCATGCGCGGCATGAAGGCGGAAGGCGGATGGGCCGTGATCTGTACCGAGGAATGCGAGATCCACCCGAGCGGCGACGTCTCCCCTTACGTCGAGGCGCGGCTGTGGAGCGACGACGACATTCCGACATACGCCCTCATGACGGAGGCGGTGCACGAGCACGGGGCGCTGGCCGGCATCGAGCTCGTCCACAACGGTCCGTCTTGCGCCAATCTCTACAGCCGCGAGGTTCCCATCGGCCCGTCCCACCAGCCCGTCAACGGCTACGCGCCGTTCCAGGCGCGGGCGATGGACAAAGCCGACATCCGCGCCTATCGGCAGTGGCACAGGGACGCGGCGCTCCGCGCGCGCAAGGCGGGCTTCGACATCATCTACGTCTACGCGGGCCATGACCTGTCCCTGCCGATGCATTTCCTGCAGCGCCGGCGCAACGACCGGATCGACGAGTATGGCGGCAGCCTGGAGAACCGCGCGCGGCTCTTCCGCGAGGTCATCGAGGACACGAAGGAGGCGGTCGGCGATACCTGCGCCGTGGCGGTGCGCATGGCGGTCGAGGAACTGCTCGGCGAGGACGGCATCACCAGCGAGGCGGAGGGTCGCGAGGTCATCGAGATGCTGGCGGAACTGCCCGACCTCTGGGACGTGAACGTCAGCTCCTGGTTCAACGATTCCACCACCTCGCGCTTCCAGCCCGAGGGCTCGCAAGAGCGGTACATCGCCTTCGTCAAACAGGTTACGACGAAGCCGGTCGTCGGCGTCGGCCGCTTCACCTCTCCGGACACCATGGTGTCGATGATCCGCCGCGGCATCCTCGACATGATCGGCGCGGCGCGCCCGTCGATCGCGGATCCCTTCCTGCCGAAGAAGATCGAGGAGGGGCGGCTGGAGGACATCCGCGAATGCATCGGCTGCAACATCTGCGTCAGCGGCGATTTCACGATCACGCCGATCCGCTGTACCCAGAACCCGACCATGGGGGAAGAGTGGCGCAAGGGCTGGCACCCAGAGATCATTCCGGCGAAGACGTCGGATGACGCGGTGCTCGTCGTCGGCGCGGGGCCGGCGGGCCTCGAATGCGCGCGGGCCCTCGGGCAGCGCGGCTACGCCGTCCATCTCGCCGAGGCAACCACCGAGCTGGGCGGGCGGGTGACGCTGGAATCGCGCCTGCCCGGCCTCGCCGAGTGGGCGCGGGTACGCGACCACCGGGTCCTGCAGATCGGCAAGATGCCGAACGTCGAGGTCTATCGCGACAGCCGCCTGACGGCGGAGCATGTGCGCGAGTTCGGCGTGCCGCACGTGGTGATCGCGACCGGCGCGCGCTGGCGCCGCGACGGCGTCGGACGCGACCGCATTCGGCCGGTACCGGGATTCGACCGTTATCCGGTCTACACGCCCGACGACCTCATGGCCGGCGCCGTCCCGCCGGCCGGGCCGGTCGTGGTCTTCGACGACGACCACTACTACATGGGCGGCGTATTGGCGGAGAAGCTCCGCCGCGACGGGTTCGAGGTGGCACTGGTGACTCCGGCCGAGGCGGCATCGGCCTGGACGGCCAACACGCTCGAGCTGAAGCCGATCCAGAAAGGGCTCCTGGAGCTCGGCATCGAGATCATTCCCAATCGGACGGTCACCGCTTTCCGCGGCGACCATGTGGAGCTCGCCTGCGTCTTCACCGGCCGGCGGAGCGAGAGGCCCTGCGCGTCGGTGGTGACGGTGACCGCCCGCCTGCCGGAGGAGGGGCTGTATCGGGAGCTGCAATCCGATCCGGACGCGCTCGCGGCCGCGGGCATCCGCTCGGTGACCGCGATCGGCGACGCCTTCGCGCCGGCCACCATCGCCGCGGCCGTTTATGCCGGCCACCGCTACGCGCGCGAGCTGGGCGAGCCGCCGGCGCCGGCCGTACCCTTCAAGCGGGAGCTGCCGATCAGCGCTTGAGCCAGTCGCGGAACCGGTAGGACCAGTAGACGAGCTGCACGGCGGCGAGTCCGGCGGGACCGCCCGTCCAGGAGAGGCCAAAAGGCGCGAACAGCCGGTAACGGTCGTCCCCCTCGGCGATGGCGGCAGCGACGCGCTCGCCCGCCATCGTCGTCGTTGCCATGCCGTGGCCGCCGAAGCCCATGCAGTACCAGGCGCCGGACGAAACCTCGCCGATCTGCGGCATGGCGTGCGTCGGATAGCCCATCAGCCCGGCCCAGGCGGTCTCCACCCGGACGCCTTCGAGCTGCGGGTAGACCTCGAGGAGCCGGCGGAGAAGCAGCCGGGCCAGCCGCCGTGGCTCCGAGCGGCGAACGGTGATGCCGCCGCCCCACAGGATCCGCGTGTCGGCAAGGGGGCGATAGTAGTCGAAGTCGAAGCGGGAATCGATGGCGCTGTAGGGGCCGCGGATCGCCGTCTGAAGCCGTTCGCCCAGCGGCTCCGTCACCATGACATAGGTGGCGATCGGCTGGATCGCGGCGGAAAGCCGGCGGTGCAGCCCGTTGATGTAGCCGCCGCAGGCGAAGACGACGGCACGGGCGCGGACCCGCCCCTCGGCCGTGCTGACGATCTTCGTCGGCCCGTCGAGCTCGGTCTCCGTCACTGCGGACATCTCGAAGAGCCGGCCGCCTCGGGACTCGACGGCGGCGGCCACGCCGAGCGCATAGTTGAGCGGATGGAAGTGGAACGCTTCGGGGTTGTAGAGCGCACCGTGGTACCGGCGGGTGATCAAGACCTCCCGCAGGCGCTCGCGCGGCCAGATCTCCAGCTCGACGCCAAAGGTCTCGCCCATGTAGTCCCGCTCGCGCCGCACCGCCGCCGGGTCGTTGGTCCACCAGGCCTTGAGGGCACCCGAATCGACCGGAGCGCAGGGGATCTCGTATTGGTCGATGCGGCGTCGCACGAGACGGACCGCCTCGCGCGTCAGCTCATACAGCTCCCGCGCCCGGTCGCGGCCGACGCGCTTCACCACCGACTCCGGGCCGCAGGCGAAACCCGGCGAGACGAAGCCGCCGTTGCGCCCGGAGGCGCCCCAGGCGACGCGTCGGGCCTCCAGCAGCACCACGGAGCGGCCCCGCTCGGCAAGCCCGAGTGCCGTGGACAACCCCGCCAGCCCGCCGCCGACGACGCACACTTCCGTCTCGATATCGCCGCGCAGGACCGGCCGCGGCGGCACCGGGGTTGCCGTGCGGGCGTAATAGCTGTCGATATGACCGGCGGCCATGGAACGCTCTTGGCAAGAACGCCCCGATGACGGGACCGGGGGCGATCCTAGGGGCTCGCCAAAAGTATGGACAAGCCCGGGCGGGGTGCACAAGGGCTCAGCCTGTCGGGTCTTGTGCTCTCAACGGGATAGCCCTGAACCCGTTGAGAGCTTGGTGCGGCGGGCTATTTCGACCGCGGAGAGAATCGTGGCACCGGCAGCGGAGCGCACCGTGCGGAGGGCTTTCCCGGCATTGGAGGACTTTGGGCGAACCCCTAAGTGGTCATCGACCTCCCTTTTTCTTGTCATAGGCGTCTTGCGCCTGCTGTATCTCATGCAAATGGTTGATCGCCCAATCAAACGCCGCGCCGAGCGGAACCTGAAGGGTACGCCCAAGTTCCGTGATTGAGTATTCGACCGCGACTGGCGAGGTGGGGAGTACGTTCCTTGCGATCAGTCCATTGCGCTCCAGACGCCGCAGAGCCTGCGAGAGCGCCTTGTGCGTGACTCCTTCCAGCTTCCGCCTGAGCTCGTTGAAGCGCGTCGGCTTCTCGATAAGGACGGTGAAGATCATCACCGACCATTTATTGGCAACCTGATCGAAGAAAGAGCGTGCGGCGCAGTCGGCAAAGAATACTGCATCACCCTGGCACGACATCCCGATATCCTTCCGTATACCTACGCACCTGTCGGTGCATTCTTGATCCTAGATATCCAATAGATACTTAATCCGCAACCGCACGGGAGCGAGGGTGCTGCGTCGGTTCATGCCCGCGCGTCGGCGACACCGCTGGGCTTTGCAATGGACAGAGGATTTAAATGAAAACCAAACATTATGATCTTTCCCGACGCAGCCTGCTGAAGTTTGCTGGCGCGACGGCTGTTGCGACCACAGTTTTCGGGAGTGCGTCGGCAACGGCAGCTCCTCCCGCGGCGGCGAAGCTCTTTTACACCGATGTCGGCACCGGCAAGAATTTGATGCTCCTGCACGGCTGGACCTGCGATTCCAACGATTGGATCGGGCAGCTCCCCGTGTTTGAGCGCAAGTACCGTGTCGTCGCTCCCGACCTACGCGGGCATGGCAGGTCCGAGGTCATGCCGTCGGGCACCTACACACCCGCTGATTACGTTGCCGACATCGAGGTGTTGATCTCGACCAAGTACCCCGGTCAGACGTTCATCATCGTGGGGCATTCGATGGGGGGCCAGATCGCCGCCCGTCTCGCTGCGAAAAGACCCGACTTGGTCAGTGCGGCCGTGTCCGTTGACGGTTCGCTCGGTTTTGGCAGCGACGCAGCTCAACTTTTTAGAAAGACGACGGACGACCTGAATACCGGCGATCCCGCCATCGTGGTCCCCGCCCTGTTCCAGCTCGTCTACGATCCGGCGACCGATCCGGCATTCAAGCGCTGGCATGCGCGACGCGTCCAGGGGATGCCGACGCACGTCGTACGTGAATCTTTTGGTCCGCTATTCTTCGGGGACGACCAGGTTGGTGTCGGAGAGGCGAGCGCGGAGTTCTGCAAACGGCTGACGGTGCCCTTCTATCACCTCTGTCGCGATGCCGCTCAGGCCGACCGCATGCGGCCGTGGTTCTCGCACGCAAAGTCGAAAGTCGAGGTATGGTCAAACGCAGGTCACTGGATCATGCAGGACCGCCGGGACGACGTAAACGCCGCGATCACCGCCTGGATCGACGCGCTCTAGTCTTGCACGGAAACCGCGCGCCTGACCTGCATGAAGAACCGGTCGATGGCGTGCAGGCTCACCTTGCCGAGCAGGCGGGCGGCGTGAACGAGGTCGGGCTCAGCCATGGTCGGCAATGGATGGCCGAGCCATTTGTCGCTGCACGGGTCGTGTGCGCGCATCGTGGCGAGACGCTCGGCGATGAGCACCGGCTTCAGATCGTCGTAACTGACGCCCGGGTGCCGGGCTCTCGAACGGAGGCCGGTACGGTTGACGAAGATTTTCTCGGCCCGGAAGGGCCCCAGCGCGGTCGGAATCTCCAGAATTTTCGCCACGCTGGGGCTTCGGAACCATTAAGATTCCACACTTTAGGCGCCCCCCTAACGGTCAGCCCGTGAGACCTTTCAGGTCATTCAACCGGGAACCTGGCGGACTGCCCCTTTTGCGGCGCTGGTCGTCATCGCCGCGTAGGCGCGCAAGGCCGCGCTGACCTTGCGGGTGCGCTGTTCGACCGGCTTCCAGGCTTTGCCGCCGCGCGCCTCCATCGCCGCGCGCCGACGGGCAATCTCGGTTTCGTCGACGGCCAGATGGATTCTCCGGTTCGGTATGTCGATCTCGATCCGGTCCCCATCTTCGACCAGCCCGATCAGCCCGCCCTCTGCCGCTTCCGGCGAAACATGGCCGATCGAAAGCCCTGAACTGCCGCCCGAAAAGCGGCCGTCCGTGACGAGGGCGCAGACTTTCCCAAGCCCCTTCGACTTGAGGTAGCTCGTGGGATAAAGCATCTCCTGCATGCCCGGCCCTCCGCGCGGTCCCTCGTAGCGGATGACGACGACGTCGCCCGGCTTGACCCCGCCGGACAGGATGCCGCGGACCGCGGAGTCCTGGCTCTCGAACACGACGGCGGTACCCGAGAAGACCAGAATCGACTCGTCCACGCCTGCGGTTTTCACGATGGCGCCTTCCTCCGCGAGATTGCCGTAGAGGACGGCCAGCCCGCCATCCTTGGCGAAGGCATGTTCGACCGAGCGGATCACACCCGCTTTCCGGTCCAGGTCGAGGGTTTCGTAGCGGCGCTCTTGGCTGAAGGCCGTTTGCGTCGGCACGCCGCCGGGAGCGGCGCGGTAGAATTCGCGGACGCGGGCTCCCTCGTTTCGCATGACATCCCATCGCTCAAGCGCATGGCCGAGCGTCGGCGAATGCACGGTACCAACCGATGTGTCGATGAGGCCGGCACGGTCGAGCTCGCCGAGGATGGCCATGATGCCGCCGGCGCGGTGCACGTCCTCCATATGCACGTCGGCCTTGGACGGGGCGACCTTGCAGAGCACGGGCACCCGACGCGACAGGCGGTCGATGTCGGCCATCGTGAAATCGATCCCGGCTTCCTGCGCCGCGGCCAGGAGATGGAGCACCGTATTGGTCGAGCCGCCCATCGCGATATCCAGCGTCATGGCGTTCTCGAAGGCGGCAAAGCTGGCGATCGCGCGCGGCAGAACGCTCTCGTCGTCTTCCTCGTAGTAGCGGCGCGCCAGGTCGACGATCAGGTGGCCGGCCTCAAGAAAGAGCTTTCGCCGGTCGGCATGTGTGGCCAGCAGCGACCCGTTGCCGGGGAGCGACAGGCCGAGCGCCTCGGTGAGACAGTTCATCGAGTTGGCCGTGAACATGCCGGAGCATGAACCGCAGGTCGGGCAGGCCGAGCGCTCGATGACCTTGACCTCATCGTCGGACACCTTGTCGTCCGCCGCCGCCACCATGGCGTCTATGAGGTCCAGCGCGACCTCCTTGTCTTTCAGCAGAACCTTGCCGGCCTCCATCGGCCCGCCGGACACGAAGACCGCGGGAATGTTGAGCCGGAGCGCCGCCATCAGCATTCCAGGCGTGATCTTGTCGCAATTGGAGATGCAGACCATGGCGTCGGCGCAGTGCGCGTTGACCATGTATTCGATCGAATCGGCGATCAGCTCCCGCGATGGGAGCGAATAGAGCATGCCGTCATGCCCCATGGCGATGCCGTCATCCACCGCGATCGTATTGAACTCCTTGGCGACGCCGCCGGCGGCCTCGATCTCGCCTGCCACAAGCTGACCGAGATCCTTCAAATGCACGTGGCCCGGGACGAACTGCGTGAAAGAGTTGACGACGGCGATGATCGGCTTGCCGAAATCACTGTCCTTCATGCCCGTGGCGCGCCAAAGGCCCCGGGCGCCGGCCATGTTGCGGCCATGGGTGGTCGTGCGGGAGCGATAGGGTGGCATGAGATAATCCTGTTGCCTGCTGGACCTGAGGCTCTGATGTCATCCGGTCATGGCCGGAAGCCTGGTTCACAGTTATGCGCGCCGCACGGCCCGCGCGCAAGCTTGCAGCGCCTGCGGCGCGTTAACCTTTACCCGGCCCTTGGTCAAGAGGAGAACGCCCTACAGGTCGTTCCTCACTCTCATTCAACCAGCGGCGCCTGGCCGCGCTTGTAGAGGCCGTTGGCGATGATCATGCGCTGGATCTCGGAGGTCCCCTCCCAGATCCGGTCCACGCGGAGCTCGCGGAAGAAGCGCTCCGCCACGTTCTCGCGCATATAGCCGCGGCCACCGAAGATCTGCACCGCACGGTCGGCAACGCGGTTCGCCATCTCGGAGGCGTAGAGTTTGGCCATCGAGCACTGGGCGTGCAGGACCTTCACGTCCTCGCCGGCGTCCATCGCCTCCGCGGTCCGGTAGGTCATCAGCCGCGCGGCCCACAGCTCCGTCAGGCTGTCGGCCAGCATGAACTGGATCGCCTGGTGCTCCGCCAGCGGCTTGCCGAAAGCCTTCCGGTCGCGCACGAAGGCCGTCGCCTCGTCGATCAGGCGGCTGGCCGCGCCGCAGCAGCGCGCCGCGATCATCAGCCGCTCGTAGCGGAACCAGTCATAGGTGAAGGCGAGGCCGTCGCCCTCTTCGCCGATGCGGTTCGCGACCGGCACCCGCACGCCCTCGAACCGGTAAATCGGATGATGGGCGGCGTAGTTGTGGGAGTAGGCCGGGCTGCGCACAAGCGTGATGCCCGGCGTGTCCATGTCGACGAAGAAGAGGGCATGGCTGCCGGCATGCGGGCCGTCCGCAAGCTTCGCCTGGAAGATGAAATGGTCTGCGAGGTTGGCGCCGGTGACGTGCCACTTCTCGCCGTCCAGGATGTAGGTGTCGCCATCGCGGCGGGCCGTGGCCTCGATCGCGTCCACGTCGGAACCGGCGCCGGCCTCGGTGATCGCGTAGCATTCGTGCCGCCGCCCTTCGATGTTCGGCTTCACCCAGGTCTCGATCTGGTAGGGCGTGCAGGCTTCGGCCATCCAGCGGTTCGGGCTGTTGAAGCACCAGCCGAGCGCATTGGTGACGCGGCCGATCTGCTCCGAGACGATCACCTGCTCCAGCAGGGTGAGCTCGCTCCCGCCCAGCGCCTTGGGCATGTCCATCCCGTAGAGCCCGAGCTCGCGCGCGCGGCGGCGGTGACGGTCGCGGACCTCCGGCGGCAGCTCGCCGCCGTTCATCTCCGCCTCCACCTCCCACGGGATCAACTCCTCGTCGACGAAACGGCGCAGCTTCTCTTGCCAGGCGCGGGCGCCTGCGGGCAGCGGATAGGACATGGCATAGATCCTGTTGTGGCGTTCTCGGGATCAGACGTTCTGCAGATTCTCGTTCATCGCTCGCATCGTTCCCGGCGCCGGCGGTTGCGAAAGCCGCGCCACCGGCAGGGCCTCGCGCACCATTTCATGCAGCTGCCGCAATGCGACCTCCTTCTCCGAGAGGATACCCGTGCCGTAGCTCGCGGAGGCGAGCCCGATCTGCACCGACTGGATCAGCCGGTCGTCCTCGCGCTGCACCTGGGTGTTGATGCGCCAGTTGAGGAACTGGGCCGCGCGCATACGTCGGTCGGGCCCGGGGAGGCGATAGGAGCGGCCGAGAATGAGCGATCGGCCCGGGCCTGTCGGGACGACGCGCAGGAAGTCCATCTGGTCCGGATAGATATCGAAGGCGACGTTCGGCAGCAGGACATAGTAGGCCCAGGCCCGGCGCCGATCCGCCGGCAGGTGTTCGACCTCCGGCAGGAGCGTCTGGTAGAGGCGCTCGCTCCAGTTGCTCGACGGCTTGTCGCGCAGCCAGTGGATGGCGCGCGAGACATTCCCGGCCTGCACCTCCACCTCGTAGCGGTTGCCGAACAGGCGATAGAGCCCCGGATGCCCGACGGGCACGTGATAGCCTTCGAGATAGTTGTCCATCACGTTCTTCCAGTCGACCCCGGGGTCAACCCGCCAGGGCGGTCCCGCCGGCTCCATCTCTTCGAGGCGATAGGCGGCCAGTTCGTCGCGATAGGGTGCGAGGCGGTCGGCGACGCTCGGCCCGGCGTCCTTGCGGAACCGGACAAAGACGAAGCCCAGAAAGACCTCAAGGTCGAGGGGGCGCAGACCGAAGCGCGCCTTGTCGAGATTCGGAAAGCTCGCCTCGCCGGGAACGGCCTTGAGGCGTCCGTCCAACGCGTAGGTCCAGCCGTGATAGGGGCAGCGGATCACCTCGCCGCAATGCCCCCTCGGCCCGTCGACCACCGCGGCCGCCCGGTGGCGGCAGACGTTGTAGAACCCGCGAATCTGCCCGTCGGAGCCACGGACCACGAAGGCGCGCTCGCCCGGCAGGTCGAGAGTCGCGAAATCGCCCGGTCGGGGCAGGTCGCTGACGTGGCAGACGATCTGCCAATTGGTCAGGAAGAGGCGCTCGCGCTCCAGCGCGAAGAACTCCGCATTGTCATAGGTCCAGCCGGGAAGCGTCTCGGGCGCGAACGACGCCGCGGCCGGGGCGTTCCGCATCAGGTCTAGGCTTACGCTCATCGGGCGACTCCCATGGGTCGGTCTCTCGGGTCAGGCGGCGGAATCAGCGCCCTTGGCGCCGGCCGCGAACTGGGCCGGAAAGAACCCGGAGAGGAACGCGCGGCAGGTCCGCTTCGCCTCCGCCCGGTTGATGCCGGCCGGGTTGATCAGCATTTCGAGCCACAGGCCGTCGATCATGGCGTTGAGGCCGCGGGCGATCGCCGCCGCGTCGAGATCCCTATAGCCGCCGGTCGTGATCACCTGGCGGCAGAGCTCACGCGTTTCTTCGAAATAGCGCTCCGACAGCGCACGGCAGATCCGCAGATAGTCCGGCCGCCACCGCGCCTCGCCCCAGAACGCGTACCAGACGGTCACTTTCTTTCGGCTGGCGATCGCGGGATGGAAATCGGCCTCGATCATCGCGTCGAGGCGGGCGGCGGGGGAAGGGCCGGCGCGGTCGAGGGCGGCCTTCCAGAACGCCTCGTACTCCTGCGCCATGTGACGCAGGGTCTCGACCAGCAGGATCTCCTTGCTCTTGAAGTAGAAATTGACGATGCCGCGCGACAGCTTCGCACCGTCGGCGACATGGGCAAGGGTCGTCTCGGCGAAGCCGCGTCGCGCGATCGAGTCGATGGTCGCCTCGATCAGCTGAACGCGCCGCGCTTCCTTGATATCCATCCGGGCCATGGCAAATCTTGCGGCGGTGAAGGGATGGTTCTCTTGATCCTAAGCCGGTCCGCTCGTGTGCCATCCTATTTTGGATTGAATGATCATTCAACCAAAATGCACCCGAAGAAGCGCCTGGCGACGCCAGTCCGAGCCGCTTCAATCTTTTGTGTTTTGAGCTTGCTCGATGAGTTGGCGGCAGGGGCTGTCTTCACCGAGGCCGAGTTCGATCATGGGCAGAAGCGCGGCCAGCGGCGTCAGCACGACGCCCAGAATGGCGGCAGCAGCTCCACGGGCTACCAGCGGGCCGGCTTCCACGCCGAACTGCGGATCATCGAATACTCCGGTGACGCGCACGGGCGAACGTGCCGCCAGCAGGCTCGGGTCTTTCGGATGCGCTTCCAAGGTCAGGTCCAAGGTCTCCTGCTTGAGACTGACCGCGCCCTCGACGGCGATGTTCGTGTCGGTCGTGTCGATGACCATGGTCTTGGTATGCATGAGCCCGTCGTCGACGTCGAAGTCGCCGACGATACAGCGCGTGGCGACGGACTGGTCCTCGGTCAGCATGAAACCAAGTGCCTCCGCGACATCGATCCCGGCGAATTCGAGCAGCAGGTTGCTGAATCTGCCGCCGCCCATGACGATGGCGAGGGAGCCGTCGCTGGAGCCTAGAATCTCACCGAAGGTGTTGCCTTCGCCGGTGAGATCGACGCGGCCTCCGAGCGTGCCGCCCATGTCCTCAGCCAGTTCCGATCCCTCGAAGAACTTCTGCAGGTTCACCTTGGCGATCCGCAGGTCGGCGCCGACCGAGGGAACATCCTGCCGGCCGTTGAGGACGACCCGGCCGGCAACTGTGCCGTCGGCAACCCCGAACCGCAACGGATCGAGTTCCAATCGGCCGTTGTCGAGTTTCAGCCTGGCCTCCAACGCTTCGAGGGGCAGGCCGGGGGCGAGGATCTCCTGGCCGGTGAAGCTCACCTCCATATCGACCGCCCGAAGCTGCTCGAGGTTTACCGGCTGGTTCGGTAGCACGCGCCCGTCGTCCACCTCCTCTTCCTCGCCCTCCGGCGACGCCCCGATGAAGCCGGCGAGATCCCGGTAGTCCAGCTTCTTCGAGACGAGCGTGGCGCGTGCGAAAGGCCGTTCGCCGCCGATATCGACGGCGAAGTCGCCCGACAGGTCGCTGTCCCCGACCCGGCCGGCGAAATCCTTGAAGGACCAGACGTCGCCCTTGCGGGTCAGTTGCCCGGATAAGGCGTAGAACGGCGTCGGCGGGATCGGGATGCCAAAGATCGGAAACAGCTCGGCGAGGTTCTGGCCGCGGAGATCCATCTTCAGATCCGGGCCGGCCAGCTTGAGCGGGTCCTGCAGCGTTCCGCCGATCGTCAGCTTCGTCTCTCCGACCGACGCATTGACCGATACCGGATAAGGCTTGTCCGACTCGCGCAACGCCAACAGCGCGCCCGCCTTCATATCCAGCGTGAACGGCTTACCGGCGAAGCGGCCATTGCCGCGCAGCAACGTCTGTTCCGCGCCGCCCCCCGTGCCGATCGCGGTGTTTACTTTGCTTGAGATCTCGATGTTCTCGGCCGGATCGCGATAGTCCAGCGTCCCGTCATCGATCACCAGATGACGGATGATCGGAAACTCGTGCCGGTCTTCCGGCGTCGTCGCCTCGACCGCCGTGGCCGCCGCCGGGTTCTCGCCGAACCGCCAGTTCGGCGTGCCGTCCGCCCGCTTCTCGAGCAGTACTTCCGGTTTGATAAGCCGCACCTCCGGCAGCGTCACGCGGCCGCGCAGCAGATCGAGGAGCTTGATCGAGACGTCGATGCGCTCGGCCGAGATCATGTCGGGCTGGCTGCCCCATTCGGTATTGGCGACGCGGACCTTGTTCAGGCGGAGACGGGGAGTAAGGGACCAATCGATTTCGACGTCGCCGTCGATCGCCACCTCTCGTCCGGTTGCGGTCGAAGAGCGCTCGACGATCTGATTCTTGATGAAGGGCGACGTGACGAGGACGTAGATTCCTCCGGCCAGCAGCAGCAGAACGAGAGCCAGTCCGAGGCCGATCCACTTCAAGACGCGCATCATCGCTCGCCCATGGCGCCGTCCCTTTCTTATGAAACACCCGGCGCGAGGCGAGGTTCCTGGTCCGCGGGGCGAGCGGCCTGCCGAGTGCCGTTCCAGATGTCCGGTACCAACGGAAACGGCCAATGCACCCGGCATCGGCCGCCTCCGGGATGAGGGCCTGCCTACAGGCCCGCCTTGATCTGCTCGAAGGCGCTGTTCATCCTCTCGCGCTGCTCCGGCGGCATCTCGTCGAAGAAGTTGCTCTTGGCCAGGGCTTCCTTCGCGTTGGCGATGCCCAACTCCTCGAGCCGCTCCCGGGCGACAAGGTCGAGACTCCTCTGGTTGGAGTGACCGTAGCCGAATTCCTCGATGAGGGCCTTGCCGGTCTCCGGCGCGAGCATGGCGTTCAGGTAGTCATAGGCCTGGTCTTCGGAACCCGGGCCGTCCTTGATCAGCGCGAGTCCGCAGACCCAGGTCATGATCCCTTCCTTGGGGTTCATGTACTTGACGTCCAGGCCTTGCGCCCGAAGGTTGACGAACGATTCGTTCCAGGCCGAGGAGGCGACGAGCTCTCCGGAGGCGAGGCCTTGCTCCATCTGGGTTGCGTCGGTCCAGTAGAACCGGATGTTGGGGTGGATCCTCCGCATGACTTCGACGGTCTTCTTCATCTCCGCGTCGGTCATGTTGAAGGGGTCTTTGATTCCGGCCGTCAGCGCGGCAAAGGCCGTCATGTTTTCCGCGGAGTCGAAGATCGACATGCGCCCCTTGTACCGTTCGTCGACCAGGATCGCGTAGGATTCCTGCTCGAGATCGACGAGGTCGGCGCGATAGAGGATCGAGTCGTTCCCCCAGTCCCAGGGCATATGATAGGTTTCCCCGTCCATCACCACGCCCTTGATCTCCTTGAAGCTTGGGAAGATGTTGTCCCACTCCTCGATCCGCGTGGGGTCGAGCGGGCGCAGCACGCCGGCGTCCTTCCACCGGCGCAGGTTGCTGGTGCAGGGGTGGGCGATATCCGGCGTGAATCCAGACCGAAGCTTCTGCAGCGCTTCCTCCTCTTCGCCGAAGAGGCTGAAGTCCGGCGAGCCGCCGTGCTTTTCGACGAAGGCCTGGTGGAACGCTGGGTTGTCGTACTCGGCCCAGGTGAAGACCGTGAGGTCGCCCGCAGCTCTGGCCGGGCGGCGCGTGACCGGAATGACGGTCGCGGCGATGCCAACCGAAGCCAGGCCACCGAGAAACCGCCGGCGATCGAGCCGGCCCTCCAAGAACTCGTTGAGAAGCGGGGGAATGCGCATGTGTCTCTGTCTCCCTGTTACTATTCCCTGCGGTGCCGGCGTCCGGCGGCTCGGTCACGGACACGCGGAATCCCCGTGCGGAAGTCTTGTCCGCAACGGATGAGTTTTTTGGTGGAATGGTATCCTTGCGCCAGCTACAGGGCAACGCGAAGTGACGAAACATCCCGTCTATTGAGTGAGCGACCGATCGTTTAACCCGAACGCTGCGAATTGTGCCCGCGGACGGCGACGGATCGCCGCAACGGCCGCAACACATCGAACCGAGTTGATCGGGAAGGACTTTTTGCTATGCTCCGGCCCGCCGGCAGCCTGGACGAACGCCGACGTGATCCGGATTTCCGATGCGCGGGGTGGCGCGTACCGCCATCCTTGACCGCCGCGCGTTGCTTCCCGGCAGGCGGCAGCCGCCGCGCCGGTGGCGCAGGGTGTTCCGCGCTCCGGCAGCCGCGCGCCGCGACCTGATCATTCAAGGACGATAGCGATGGTAATGGATTTCTCGCCGACCGAAGAGCAGCGCATGCTGGTCGAGACGGTGCGTCAGTTCGTCGAGAAGGAGATCTACCCCTACGAGGCGGAGGTCGATCGTGCCGGAGAGGTGCCCGAGGAACTCGGCCAGCAGATCCGGGACCGGGCGATCGCTCAGGGGCTCTACGCCGCCAACATGCCGGAATCGGTCGGCGGCGGCGGGCTCGACGCCGTGAGCATGGCGCTGTTCGACCGCGAGCTTGGCAAGGCGAGCTGGGGATTGACCGGCTATGTCGGGCGGCCCTCCGAGATCCTGATGGCTTGTACCGGCGATCAGATCGACCGCTATCTGAAGCCTTGCGTTCGCGGTGAACGGAAAGACTGCTTCGCCCTGACGGAGCCGGGCGCCGGCTCGGACGCCATGGCGATCACGACCCGGGCCGAGCGGCGCGGCGATGACTGGGTGCTCAACGGCACCAAGCATTTCATCAGCGGCGTGGGCGTGCCCGACTTCGCCATCGTTTTCGCCGTCACCGGGGTCGAGGAAGGCTCCAAGGGCGATGGCCGGCGGCCGCGCAAGCGGATCACGGCCTTTCTCGTCGATCGGGATACCCCCGGCTTCGAGATGCGGCGCGGGCCGCGCTGCGTCAGCTATCGCACCTACAACAACTACGAGCTGACCTTCAGCGATTGCCGGGTCGGGGCCGACCAGGTCCTGGGCGAGGAGGGGGCCGGATTCGAGCTCGCCAACCGATGGCTGTCGGGGACGCGGATTCTCGTCGCGGCGACCTGCTGCGGCAAGGCGGAACGGGCGTTGACCATGGCGGCCGAGTGGGCGGCGACCCGCAAGCAGTTCGGCCAGACGATCGGCCGCTTCCAGGGCGTCTCCTTCAAGCTGGCCGACATGGCGACGGAGCTCCGCGCCGCCGATATGCTGACGCTCAACGCCGCCTGGAAGCTGGATCAGGGGACCATGACCCCCGGTGACGCGGCCATGGCGAAGCTGTTCGCGTCCGAGATGCTTGGCCGGGTTACCGACCACGCCGTGCAGATCTTCGGCGGTATGGGGCTGATGGAGGAGCTGCCGCTCGAGCGACTCTGGCGCGACGCGCGGATCGAGCGGATCTGGGAAGGCACCTCCGAGATCCAGCGCCACATCATCTCGCGTGAACTGCTGCGGCCGCTGGAATCCTGATCCCCCTGACACCGGAAGACATATGTTCCAAGAGGGACTGCTGAAGGGCCGGCGTATCCTCGTGACCGGGGGCGGCACCGGCCTCGGCTTCAGCATGGGGCGCCGATTCCTCGAACTCGGGGCAGATCTGGTCATCTGCGGCCGGCGGGACGAGGTGCTGGCGGAGGCGGCGAAGACGCTGATCGCCGAAACGGGCGGCAAGGTCGAGACACATAGCTGCGACCTGCGCGACGCCGCGGCCGTCGAGGCCATGATTGAAACCATCTGGGCCCGAGCGCCGCTCGACGCCCTAGTCAACAATGCGGCGGGAAATTTTATTGCGCGGACCGAGGAACTGTCGCCCCGGGCCGTGGACGCGATCCTTAACATCGTGCTGCACGGCAGCGCCTATGCGACGCTTGCCTGCGGCAAGCGCTGGCTGAAGGAGGGCCAGAAGGCCTCGGTGCTCAGCATCGTCACGACCTACGCCTGGACCGGATCCGCCTATGTCGTCCCCTCGGCCATGGCCAAGGCGGGCGTCCTGGCGATGACCCGAAGCCTCGCGGTCGAATGGGGTGGGCGCGGTATCCGCCTCAACGCGATCGCGCCCGGCCCGTTTCCCACCCCCGGCGCCTGGGAACGGCTGGTGCCGAGACCGGACCTCGCCAAGACCTTCGAGACCCAGAATCCGCTCGGCCGGGTCGGCGAGCATGTTGAACTCGCCAATCTCGCTTCCTTTCTGTTGTCCGACGGCGCCGGATACATCAATGGCGAGGTGGTAACGATCGACGGGGGCGAATGGCTCCAAGGGGCCGGCCAGTTCAACTTCCTCCGGCAGATGACCGACGCGGAGTGGAACGCGCTGAAGCCGAAGAAGTGAGGGCGAGGCGGCGCGCCCGCCAGCCGTACCGGAATGCTGGAAAAGCCGGAGATTCGCGGGTAAACATTAGAAACGGTTAACGGCGGTCGTTGGGGCGGGACGGCCGAATGACGATGGGAGGTGGGGAACCGGTCGTCTTTGACGGAGCATTAGTCTTTGACAGCTGACTCGCGCCAAGGGCCGTCGGCGACAGAACATCGGTCGCGACGCGCCAGATCGAACAGGATGTGGAAGGCCGCCGGCTGGGTTGTTCTCGTTGCGGTGCTTGCCGGATGCGGGAACCACGATCGCGTGTTCGAGACCGCAGTCGCCGATGGGCCCATCCAGCCGCTGCCCGATGCGGCGTTCGATCCCCAACCCACGCAATCCGCCAATCCGGACAAGCCACTGCCGATCCCGGCCGTGAAGCCCTCCGACAAGACGCTGCTGGCCGCCCGAAAGGATCTGGATCCGGAAAGACTGATCGGCCTGAGTCTTGTCGAAGCGGAGGCCTTGCTCGGCGAGCCGGCCTTGCAGGACGAGAAGCCGCCGGCCAAAGTGTGGACCTACAATGCCCAATCCTGCGTGCTGAGCATCTTCTTTTACGCGGATATCAGCACCAAGGATTTCCGGGCGCTCACCTACGAAATCCGGAACGAGCAGGAGGTCAAACACGAGAGCAGTCCGAAGAACGGAAATGCATCCCAGTCGCAACAAAACGACCAGGAAAAGTCCGAACTTGCGGACCGACAATGCCTTGCGGAGTTGATCAAGGAGCATGCAACTTAGCAAAGTCGCGCCGCATGAGGCGGCGAAGCGTATCATCCTCGTCGACGACGACGATCTCTTTCGCGAATCGCTGGGCCTGAACCTTGCCGAGAACGGCTACGATGTGGTCGACTTCTCGGACGGGGAATCGGTGCTTGAGCATATGGCGGCCGGCGGCAATGCGGACGCCGTATTGCTGGATTGGCGGATGCCGGGGCTGGACGGGCTCGCCGTGCTCCGCCGGATGCGGGACAGCGGCATCCAGGCGCCGGTGATCTTCCTTACCGTGCTCAGCGACGAAATTTATGAGGAGGCAGCACTCCGGTGGGGTGCGGTGGATTTCATCGAGAAGTCGCGGAGCCTCTCAATCATTCTGCAGCGTCTGCGCCTGATCACGGACGGATCGAAGCGGCTCGCCGGTCAGGAGGAGAAGGCCGAGCAGCCGCCGGTCATCGAACGCGGCAAGTTGCAGTTGCGGACGGACATCAGCCGGGCCTATTACAATGGCCAGCGCGTGGATCTGACGCTGACGGAGTTCAACATCGTCTGCGCCCTGGCGACCGCCGTCGACACCGATGTCTCGTACCGCCAGATCTATGACCTCGTCCGCGGAAAGGATTTCGTTGCGGGCTATGGTGACGAGGGCTTTCGCGTAAACGTCCGGTCCTTCATCAAGCGCATCCGGCAGAAGTTCCGCGATATCGATGACGATTTCGCCTGCATCGCCAATTACCCCGGTTTCGGGTACCGGTGGATTGACCCGGAGTGATCGGATTGAGGACGTGGCGAGGCGAGCGGGACGGCGGCCCCGCTCGCTCGTCAGCAAGCTGGTTCTTCTAGTCATCGTTTTTATCGCGGTTCCAGTCGCCCTTTACCACACCTTTCTCCAGGCCGAGCTCGAGCGGCGAGCGTTGCTGATCAGCAACGTCCAGGAGCAGGGAAGGCTGGTCGCGGTAGGGCTGGAGCCGTTCCTGAAGCAGACGGACCCGTCGCCGCTGCCGACGCTCGGCAACGAACTGCAGCGGTTCGCGAGCACCAACACCCGGATCCGGGTACTGTTCCGCCCGGCCGATCAGAGCGGCGTTTCCAACTTCTTCTACGTTGCAGCGGTGCCGACGGTCCCGACCGCAATCCTGGAATACGAGCGCGAGGAGCTGATGCGCCAGGGCATCCTGGATAGCGTCGCGGTGACCTGCACCGGGAATCTGCCGCTCGCCAACCGCTATCGCGATCCCGAAGGGCGCGAGGAGGTCCTGACCTCGATCACGCCGGTCCTGTCGGAGCTTGGCTGTTGGGCCATCATCATTTCCCACCCGATCGAAAGCTTCCTCGGCACGTCGCTCGGCCAGCCATACTGGATGCGCTTCGAGGTGCGGATGGCAGCGGGCATCTACCTCATCATGGCGGCGCTGACGCTGATCGTGTTCCTCAGCATCCGGCGCAGCGTCCTGCGGTTCCGGCGGCTGGCCCGTGACCTGCGAACCGGGGCGGCGGCCGGCAAATCCTTCGCCTCGCAGAACGAGATCGCCGAGCTTGCGGGCGCAGCCGAAGAGTTCGACCGGCTCGTCAAATCGCTGCGTGCCTCGGCCGAGGCCATCCGCCATGCCGCGGAGGACAACGCCCATGCCTACAAGACCCCGATCGCGATCATGCGGCAGTCTCTGGAGCCGCTGAAGCGGATCGTGACGCCCGAGGACAACCGCAGTCGCCGCGCAATCGATGTCTTGGAAACCTCGATCGAACGGCTCGATCAGCTCGTATCAACCTCCCGCAGGATGGACGAGGCGATGGCGGAGCTCGTCGATCCGCCGCGCCAGAAGGTGAACCTCTCGCGGCTGGTGCATCGCATGATGGTCGCCTACGGCAACCTGATGGCGGGACATGGGCTCCACCTGGTCACGACGCTCGACGACGATGTCATCGTCCGCGCGAGCGAGGACCTGCTGGAAACCGTGGTCGAGAACATCCTCGACAACTCCGTCAGCCTGTCGCCGCCAGGTGGGCAGATCACCGTCAGCCTGCGGCGGAACGGGCGCGTGGCGGAGCTTGTCGTCCGGGACCAGGGCCCCGGCGTTCCGCCTGAGGACCTCGACCGGATCTTCGAGCGGCGGTTCACAAGCCGGCCGGCGCGCCCGCCGGGCGGGGCGGAAAGCGGCGGGCTTCCGAGCAAACCTTCGCTGCATGCCGGGATCGGGCTATGGATCGTTCGCCGCAACGTTGAAGCCGTTGGTGGCTGGGTGCGCGCCGAGAACGCACCGAACGGCGGCCTGATCATGCGCCTGAGCCTGCCGCTCGTGGCCTGACGGCCGCGGGAGCGCCGTTCCCGGCAAACCGTCTTAACCCCTCTTGACACAAGTTTGTCGCACGCGCTGCGCGGCGGGAATTGCTAGTCTGGAATCGTCAGCTCAGACGGCATTCCTTTGATGGTTAACGAGAAATTTATCTTCGAGCCCGAGGCGCCCGCGAGCCTCGTCCCTCCGCAAGGCGGCAATTGGCCGCGCGCCGCGGAGGGCGGCTACGGCGCCGCCAATCGGTTCCTCAGTCAGTTCGATGGGACGCTTCGGCGCCTGCGCTCGACGCGGCTCCGCTTTTCCGTCATGCGACTGATTCTGCCCGTCGAGGCAGCCGGCGAGCCGGGCCTTGCGGCGCGGGTATCGCGGCATCTCGACGACCCGCATGTCATGGCCGGGCTCTGGTACGACGAGAGTGTCGTTGGCGCATTCTTCGGCCCGCGATCCTGCGGGAGTGTTGGTGACAGGATGCAGGCGCGCAAGATCGCCCAGCGCTGTCAGCAGGCGATGAACGACGCCGGGGAGGCGGATCTCGTGCCCTTCACCAGGTTGATGATCGCCCATTGCTGGACCGACGAGACGGTCGATCCGGTCGCCTTGATCGAGGCGTTGGACGCGCCCTGCGGGCGGAGCGTCTGAACAAGGCACGCGCGAGCCGGCGCCGCCGGATTGACCCTTCGGGTCAGTCCCGTCGAACGCCTTCGAGCGGGACCTCACCCGTCTCGATCGCCGACCGCAGCGCGGCGAAGCCTTGCTCGACCTCCTGGTACCATTCGCGGCTCCGCCGCAACTGCACGATCTCCGCTTCGGTCAGGGGAGGACGGTTCGGGTGCCCCAGGTCAAGCACCTGGGCGAGGTAGCGGCCGCGCAACCTGGCAACGACGCGTGCGACCCGCTCGACCTCGGTCGGGGTGACGGCGATGACCGCGTTCGCCGTTTCGGCCCGCGTCAGGGAGCGAACATCGCCCTGGAGCGAGACGAGAAACTGCCGGACGTTCGGGGCGGCGACATCCGTGGGCGCGAGCTCCGAGCCGCGATGACCGATGGGACGCAGCGACGGCTCCGGATCCCGTTTGCGGGCGACGACGACGTTGCCCGATGCCGATCTGTCGAAGAACATCATTATCCTCCTTGCAGGGGGTCCTCGCGAACCCTCCAAGCAAGCCGCGGACCAAGGCGAAATGTCAGGAAAACCAAGGGGGCGGGAAGGGGGCGACGCACGGGCCTGGGTGGAATCTGCCGCCTGGCGTGCAGAATTTGCCGTCGGCGCCCCGGTAATGGACCGCCCGCCGATGCCGTCCTTCGGGCGCGGGAGATGGTCGCAAAGCAAGGGCCGCTCCTCGGAGGAGGGGCGGCCCCGCCGTGAACGGACAGGCATGACGGGTTCACGTCACGCGTAAGGCCGCGCCCTCGAATGACGGGCCCAGGCGATGCGATCCGGGCCGTCAGTCCGTACCGCCGGCGCCCGCATCGGGCGCATCCTCTTCGCCCTGTACGTCCTCGCCGGTGATGACGCCCGGCTGGGACTCGGCTATGTCGGGAACCTCGGCCTGCTTTCCCTGGCGCCATGTCTGCACGAACCCCTCTTCCTCCTGCTCCGGCGCCCCGGTGAGTTGCTCCTTCGTCAGATCGACGGCGAGTCTTTCCTCTTCTGGAACGACGCTGACCGCGTACCAGTCCACGACCACCGGACGATCCTCGTCGAGACCCATATACTCGCCGGCGTCAACGACGAGACCGAGAATCCGGTCGTCCGGTCCGAAGACGACGCTTTCGATCTCTCCGATCTCCTCGCCGTCGGCCGTCGTCAGTTCTTTCCCGATGAGGGTGTCCGATGTCCAGGCGCCTTCGCTCATCCCGCTGAGGAACGGGTAGTTCGAGCGATCGACCGTGTACTGTTGCGCGCCCGTCTGTGCCCAAGCGGGAAACGAAAGCGCCAGAGCGATCGCGGTCGTCGATAGAAATTTCCACATGATTGACCTCCTGGTACAGAGCGTGTCCGTCAAACAGTGCTCTCCCGCGACGGTTCCGAAAAACTCAACTCGGCCGTTCACCCTTGACGCATCCTGCCGAGAGGCGCTTCTGTGCTTCTGCAGCCAAGTACTTCAAGCCGACGGTTCGTTTTGACTTTGCCGAGGCAAAGTTCCTCTAGCTTTCGACCGGTTCTCCACCATTCGGATGGAGGGTCTGGCCCGTCATGAACGCCGCCTGCTCCGACGCGAGGAAGATGTAACAGGGGGCGATCTCGTCCGGCTGGGCAGGGCGGTGCTCGATCGAATCGGAGCCGAACTTCGGAATGTGGTCCGCCTCGAAGGTAGAGGGGATGAGCGGGGTCCAAACCGGCCCCGGCGCGACGGCGTTCACGCGGATCTTGCGTTCCTTGAGCGCCGCGGCAAGCGAACGCGTGAAGGCAACGATCGCGCCCTTGGTGGAGGAATAGTCGATCAGAATCGGATTCCCCCGGTAGGCGGTGACCGATGCCGTGTTGATGATGGAGGCCCGTTCCCTCAGATGGGGAAGCGTCGCCTTGGTCAGGAAGAACATGGCAAAGATGTTGGTGCGGAAGGTCCGCTCCAGCTGCTCGGCGGTGATATCCTCCAGGCTCTTCTGGGGGTGCTGTTCACCGGCGTTGTTCACCAGGATGTCGATGCGGCCGAACTCCGCCATGACCTTCTCGACCACCTCTCGGCAGAAGGCCTCGTATCCAAGATCGCCGGCGAAGGCGAGACAGCGGCGCCCCTCTCGCTCGATCAGGCGTTTTGTCTCGGCGGCGTCGTCGTGCTCGTCGTAGTAGACGATCGCGACATCGGCCCCTTCCTTGGCAAATCCGATGCTCGCGGCCCGGCCGATGCCGCTATCGCCGCCCGTTACGAGCGCCACTTCGTCTTTCAGCCACCCGGCCGGACGGTAATCCTCCATTTCCGCCTTCGGGACCGGCCGCATCTCGTCCCGCTCACCGGGCCGTTTGGCCTGGTGCTGTGGCGGATAGGTCTTGTCGGTCGTCTGTGCTGACATGGTGTTCCTCTTGAAAGGACGATGTTTGGCCGGTCACGTCCACGGGATCCCGCACCGATGGGAGAACACGGCCGACCGGGCGCGGTTCCGGCAACGGGCCGGTCGGACCCGCTCGCGTCTCGCCAGGAACAATTGCCAGGCATGACCGTTACAACGAAGCGGCCGGGAGGAGCGGCCGGTGTATCGACGCAAGGTGGAGCGTGATGCTTTCGACGTCCGCGGCGCGGATCCGCAGCTCAGCCCTTGATCGGATAAGCGAGCAGACCCGCCGCCGGCTCGAGGACAACGTCACGCGCTGCGCCCGCGCGTTCGACGCGGCCGGTCGGCGCCGCGAGGTGATCGACCGGCGGATCGAGGAGCTCGATCGGGAATGGGACATCGAATGGACTCTCGCGGCGAACGCCGCGGCGGTCTCGCTGTTCGGCTTGGCGCTCGCGGCGACTGTCGATCGGCGCTGGCTCTATCTGCCGCTGGGCGTCGCCGGGTTCTCGCTCCTGCACGCCCTTCGGGGCTGGTGCCCGCCGGCCTCCGCTCTGCACCGCCTCGGCGTGCGCACCATCGAGGAGATCGATCGAGAACGGTATGCGCTCAAAGCGCTGCGCGGCGATTTCGGGAGCGTCGCTGCCTCGCCCGCGAACGCGGAGGTCCGCGCCCAGCAAGCCCTGCGTGCCGCCCGCCGGTCGGCGATGGCGGCATAAGGGAGCGACCGGTTCATTTGATGACCGGAAGCTCCTCATACTGATGGAATGGCGGTGGGGAGCTCAGCGTCCATTCCAGCGTCTTCGCGCCCTCGCCCCAGTAGTTGGCGCCCACCCGCTTGCCGAAGAAAAGCGTGTAAACGGCCGTGACCATGAAGACGACGTGGCCCGCAAAGGCAATGTACGCACCCCAGGAGCTCAGCATGTTCCAGGAGGCGAAGGCATCCGGATAGTCCGGGATGCGGCGCGGCATCCCCGCCGTTCCGAGGAAATGCATCGGGAAGAAGGCGAGGTTGGCACCAACGAAGGACAGCCAGAAGTGGACCTGACCCCAGCGCTCTGGATACTGCCGGCCGGACATCTTGCCGACCCAGTAGTACCAAGCGGCGTAGATCGCGAACACGGCGCCGACGGACAGCACGTAGTGGAAGTGCGCGACCACGTAGTAGGTGTCGTGGAGCGCATGGTCGAGGCCGGCATTGGCGACCACGACGCCGCTGACGCCGCCCACCGTGAACAGGAAGATGAAGCCGAGCGCGAACAGCATCGGCGTCTTGAACTCGATCGAGCCGCCCCACATGGTGGCGATCCAGCTGAACACCTTGATGCCGGTCGGCACCGCGATGACCATGCTGGCCGCGGCGAAATAGGCTTGGGTATCAACGTCGAGGCCGACGGTGAACATGTGGTGGGCCCAGACCACGAAGCCGATGACGCCGATCGCGATGATGGCGTAGACCATGCCGAGATAGCCGAAGATCGGCTTCTTCGAGAAGGTCGAGACGATTTGGCTGATGACCCCGAAGGCCGGCAGGATCATGATGTAGACCTCGGGGTGGCCGAAGAACCAGAACAGGTGCTGGAAGAGGATCGGGTCGCCGCCGCCGGCCGGGTCGAAGAAGGTCGTGCCGAAGTTGCGGTCGGTCAGCAGCATCGTGATCGCCCCCGCCAGTACGGGAAGTGCCAGCAGAAGCAGGAAGGCGGTGACCAGCTGTGCCCAGACGAACAGCGGCATCTTGTGCAGCGTCATGCCCGGCGCGCGCATGTTGAGGATCGTCGTGATGAAGTTGATCGCCCCCAGGATCGACGACGCGCCGGCGAGATGCACGGAGAATATGACGAAATCAACGGCGGCGTCGGGGTGGCCGATGGCGCTCGACAGCGGCGGATAAAGGGTCCAGCCGGTCCCGGCCCCCGTGCTTACGACGCTCGACAAGAGCAGCAGCAAGAAGGCCGCGACGATCAACCAGAAGGAGATGTTGTTCATGCGTGGGAAGGCCATGTCGGGCGCGCCGATCATCAGCGGCACGAACCAGTTGCCGAACCCGCCGATCAGCGCCGGCATGACCACGAAGAAGATCATGATCAGCCCATGCGCCGTGACCAGAACGTTCCACATCTGCCCGTCGGCAACGACCTGTAGACCCGGACTGTGCAGCTCGGCGCGCATCAGGACAGATGCCACGGCGCCGACGATTGCCGCGATCAGGGAAAACAGCAGGTACAGCGTCCCGATGTCCTTGTGGTTCGTCGAGAAGAGCCAGCGTCGAATGAACGGCGGCTTGTGGTCATGGTCCCCGTATTGTTCCCTGGGGGCCATCGTCGGTTCGTGAGTCATTTCTTCTGCGTTCCTTCGATGCCGAAACCGGAATTCCGCTCGGCCGTCTGAACGGTTCCCGGCGCAGGCGGTGCCGTCCCGGCGAACTCGGCCTGCGCCTGCCTGACCCATTGGGCGAACTCGTCCTTCGAGACGACCCGGACCGCGATCGGCATGTAGGCGTGGCCGACACCGCAAATCTCGGAGCACTGGCCGTAATAGACGCCTTCGCTCTCTATCCGGGCCCAGGTCTCGTTCAGGCGGCCGGGAATCGCGTCCGTCTTGATGCCAAAGGAGGGGACCGCCCAGGAATGAAGGACATCACCGCCCGTTATCTGGATCCGGACGGTGGTATCGACCGGCAGCACGAGGGGGTTGTCGACGGCAAGCAGGCGAGGTTGGCCGGGTTCGAGTTCCTCCTCGGGGATCATCAGGCTCGTGATCGTGAAGCCGCCGTGATCGGGATACTCGTAATCCCAATACCACTGCCGGCCGGTCACCTTCACGGTCATCTCCGCGTCGGCGGTGAGGTCGGTGTAGTAGAGAAGCCTGAAGGACGGAATGGCGATGCTGACCAGGATCAGGACCGGGACGATCGTCCAGATGATCTCGATCGGCGTGTTGTGCGCGGTTCGCGTTGGCGTCGGGTTGCGCTTCGCGTTGAACCGGATCAGGACATAGGCCATCAAGGCGACGACCAGTGCGCAGATCCCGACCATGATCCAGAAGATGAAGTAATGGAACGCGTCGACCCGTTCCATGAGCGGGGTGGCCGGAGGCTGGTGCCACCACTCCCAAGGCCGAGGCATTCCCTCGGCCGCGCGCGCTGCTCCGACGGGCAGCAACGTTCCGGGCACCCCCAGCGCCGAAGCAAGCGGAAGAAGATTGCGGTCTCGCCTCATCCAAACACCCGCGAACGCGTTCCCGGCAAGCCGACGGTTTGCACGAGCCGTCCCACTCCGCTCCTGCCGGGTTCAACAGCCGTTTCGCCCTATGGTTCCCCAGGCTTGCGCCGGGCTCGGGGCGGACCAGCCGAGGCGGTGGAACCTAATCCGCCGGGTCCCGTCGTTCGGAATATCCCGTCGACGCCGCTTGCCTTGAGAGGCTCTGCCGATCCCGGCAACAAGGCCCTATGCCATCGAGCGAACGGAGCTCATCGGCACCTGTTCGCGTTGAGGGGCCTGGCGGCGCGGGCGCTTGCCCCTCCTGTGACCGTGACCTCGGCGCGCGCCGCCTCGATATCCCCGCAGTTTGCGAGAACTCGCTGCGCCCCGCGGTGTTTATGTTTCGGTGTGTTGCGGGGATGCGCGTTTGAACCGCGGGCTGCAAGCCGGCGGCGCAGCGTCAAGACGGGGCGCGGGACGGGAATGGTCCGGATCTTGATCGCCGAGGATGATGCTCTCCAAGCGCTTGCGCTCAAGCAATTTCTGGAACGGTTTGGCTACGAGGTGGTCGGCACGGCGGTGTCGGCGGCGCAGGCCGTTCGGCAAGCGGAGAGCACCCGCCCGCAGGTCGTACTGATGGACATCAATCTGCGCGGCTCAGGGAGCGGCATCGAGGCGGCGGCGCAGATCCGGTCTCGACTTGGGATTCCGCACCTCTTCATCAGTGCCTATGCCGACGAGAGTACCCTTCGTCGGGCACGGGCAACTCGGCCGATTGGCTATATCGCCAAGCCTTATACGCCTCGGGCGATCGAGCGGGCCCTGGACGCGGCGGGCTTCGGACCGCATTTGCGTTGCCGCCGCTGAGACGGGCGGCGGGCGCGGGTATCGCCGCGCAAGGGCCGAGGTGGCTGTGGTTCAGGGATCGGAGAAGTATCGACCCGGCGTCGTTCCCATCGCCCGTCGGAACATCTCGATGAACGCGCTTGGGGTTCCGTACCCCAGGTCGAGCGCGACGGTTGTCACCGCCTCACCTTCGGCGAGGCGCGGCAGCGCCGACAGAAGCCGCGCCTGTCTTTGCCACTGGCGGAAGGTCATTCCTGTCTCCCGCTCAAACAGCCGCGCGATGGTGCGCGAGCTCGCTCCGACCGTTCGTGACCAGTCCCGCAGTCGGCGCGGATCCGCGGGGTCGCGCATCAGCGCCGCGGCGATGCGCCTGAGGCGCGGGTCGCGCGGTTCCGGCAGGTGGAGCGGTGCGACGGGAAGCATGCAGATTTCGTCGAGGATCAGCGCCGCAATTCGCTCCGCCCGGCCGTTCGACACGGGCCGCGTCGGCAGGGCCGCGGCGGCGAGGATCAGCTCTCGTAAGAGCGGCGTGACATTGACCGCCGAACACCGGGTCGGCAACGAAGGCGCCGCCGCCGGCCGGATGTAGAGCGTGCGCATCGACACGGGGCCGGCCATCCGCACCTCGTGCTCGATGCCGGCCGGAATCCATACGGCACGCTGCGGAGGAACAACCCACAGCCCCAGCGGCGTGCTGACGGTCATGGTACCGGCTTTTGCGTAGACGAGTTGGGCCCGTTTGTGCCGATGCCGCCCGGTTCGGCTGCCGGCCGGGTAGTCAATCGCGCGAACGACGATGTCTTCTGGCCCGTCGTCAGGCGCCCGCGGCCCGTCACTCCGCTGGTCCGGACGGCCTCTTTCGATCCTGGATTCCATATCGAGAGCTTACACCGAGCGGCCGTTCGATGGATCGCTCCGTTGCATTCCGGCATTCGCGACGCGTCGGGCCCTCGCGCATCCTCCTATCGGGAAGGCCGAAAGAGCGACAAGAAACCTCTTCCCGGCTGGCTCGTTAGATCACCAAGCCGGTGTTGTTGCCGGCCGATACATGAAGGAGGACTGGCGATGATACGCATGCGAATCGGCCTTGCCGCACTGCCGGCGGTGATCGCGCTCGCGGCCGGTGCGGCGATGGCCCAAACGACGTCAGCCGGCGGCGGCATGACCGCCATGGCAAGCCTGGAAGATGCGGACGGCAACGACGTCGGCGAGGTGAGGCTGACCCAGTACAATAGCGGCGTGGTTCTGCACGGCGAGCTGACCGGATTGCCGCCCGGCTGGCATGCGATCCATGTCCACGAGACCGGCGCATGCTCGCCGGATTTCACGGCGGCCGGCGATCATTTCAACCCGAAGGACACGCAGCACGGGCTGGACGAAGACGAGCCGCATGCCGGCGATCTGGCCAACATCTGGGTCCACGACAACGGTACTGCGCAATTCGAGCTGGTGACGAATTGGTTTTCGCTCGGCGCGCCCGAGGTCGCAGCGGCCGAAGACGAGGCCGAGGTCGGCGCCGTGGCGACGGCCCCGAGCATCTTCGACGAAGACGGCGCTGCATTGGTCATCCACGCGCAGGCGGATGACTATACGACCGACCCGTCCGGCGACTCCGGAGACCGCATCGCCTGCGGCGTCATCAATCAAAGCTGATCGAGGCGCGTAGCCGCCGGGCGAGCGGAGCGACCGCAACGCCGCCTGCCCGGGGATATCCGTCTGGGCTCGGCGGTAAAGGGTAGGCGAGGGCTGCTCCCTCCAGGCAAGGAGCAGCCCTTTGTCTCGGGTTCGGAAGTGTCGGCCCAGGCAGTGCCGGGCCCGCGGTTCGGGTTTCAGCCGAACCGTGTGCCGGATCGTCTCCGGCTCATTCGGTGGTGCCTTGCCCGGCGGACGGAGAGGATTCGAGCTCGTCGACGTCCTCGCCGGCAATCACGCCCGGCTGCGATTCGGAGATGTCCGGGACCTCCATCCCGTCCGTGTCGCCCGTATCGCTCATTGCGCCCGAACTTTCCATGGCTTCGCCCTGGGGCCTCCCCATGAGATCATCCCGGGTCAGATTGGCGACGAGGCCGTCTTCCGCCGGGCCGACGGTGATGTCGTTCCAGTCGAGCGCGATATTGCCTTGATAGTCGCCAAGGCTCTCGTCCGGGCTGACGATGACGCCGGTGATCTGGCTGTTCTGACCCCAAAGGATGCCCTGAACCTGGCCGAGACGTTCGCCGCCGGCGGTTTCGACCTCCTGGCCGACGACCTGGCCGGGGTTGATCCTCGCACCCTCCACGGCAGTCTGTGCCCAGACGGGTGCGGCAAGCGCGATGGCCGCCGCGGTGAGGGATAAGTGTTTCAACATCGCTCAGCTCCACAAACGGCGTTCGGCGTCGGTTCGCCGAACCGGATGAAGCCTGCAACACGCCGGGAAGGGATGGGTTCCGCCTTCGGCTTGGCGGGGGCGTCGGCCGGCGCCAGGGCCCTGCGGTCCGCGGACGGGACAAGCGGTCAATCCCGCGGAACGGCGCCGCCGAAGCTCCGCAGGGCTCGGGCCAGCAACGCGGCCAGGCCGTCGCCGTCGGTCTCCCGTCCCAGCCTTATCGGCCGCTCGACGTAATGTGGGCGCCGCGATGTACCGGGATCGATTTCGAAGCATTCACAATATCGGCCATTTCCAAGGTCCTTGAGCTCGACCTGGATCTTCAACGTGAAGACTTCGGCAAATTGCCCGCCCATCTTCGGGCGCGGCAGAGAATGGGCGTTGTCCATGACCGCTTTCCCCCTGACGGAAAACCCGGTCCCGGTGCGCGGGACCGCGCCGTATCTGTCGTAGGGGGCGCAAAGGGGTCAAGGAACAATCGTGGGGCATTTTCGGCGGCTGCAACGAGGCACGCGCAGAAACGGCATTCACCCGCATCCGTTGACACGGAAGACAAACGCCAGAACGAGGTGAAGTCATGGCATAGGCCACGATTGCGACGCCGACGCTGTCGGCCTGCCGCCGCGCGACCGGAGGCAGCGTGGGGCGGGCGGCATCGCGTTCGCCGCGGGTCCCGTTGGGGCCGGCATCGGAGGCCTCGCCGGAGCGGGGTCGTAGGCAGCGAACTGGACTGACTCCTTATCCGCCCGGCCGCCGGCGCGGATGGCACCGAACGAGAAAAGGGGTTGGGCCGGTCCGGCCCAACCCCTTTCCGCGATTGGCTCCCCGGGCCGGACTCGAACCAGCGACACGGTGGTTAACAGCCACCTGCTCTACCGACTGAGCTACCGGGGATCAGCATGCCGTTACCGGCACCTTGCGGGCGCGTTTATAGCAAACCCGCGCGCCCGCTGCAAAACCTCTTTCGATCGGCCCGTCATCCTTCGGTCGAAGGCCCGCCGGACCGGTGAGGCCACTCTTAGATAGGCCGAGTTTCGCGGAAGGGAACCCCTGAGCGGGTCGCGGCGCGGCCAGGGGCGCCGAGACAGGGGCGTCGAGAAGAGCCGCCGGCACCCCATCGGCCGGCCGGAGGCGTCGGATCGGGGCGGCGGGCCGCGGCGCACATTCACGATTGACTAAGGAAAAGCGTTTACACATCTTCCCGCGAGATCACGCCAACCAAGTCGGCCAGCCAATCGGAGGCGCGACGGCCGATTTCCGAGCAATGAATCGGAGGACAGTTCGGCGGGAGTTCGCCGTTCGTTTCCTGACGCGCGGAGACATCCAGAAAACCCGAAAGAGGGAGCCTGTAGAACGGATGAAAGCCTTGATCCTCAGCGCCGGCCAGGGTTCGCGTCTGCTGCCGCTGACGGAAGACCGCCCGAAATGCCTGCTGCCGCTGGAGACGCAGAGCCTGATCGAATGGCAGATTCAGGAGTTGACCCAGTGCGGGGTGAACGAGATCGCCGTCGTGGTCGGCTTTCGGGCCGCCGCCGTCGAGGATCGGCTTGCCCAACTGCGCCGTCCGGGCCTGACCATCCGTACCATCTTCAACCCGTTCTTCAACGTCGCCGACAATCTGGGAAGCTGCTGGCTCGCACGGCACGAGATGGATCGGGATTTCGTCATCGTCAACGGCGACACGCTCTTCGAAGCGGCGATCCTGCGGCGGCTGCTGAACTCTCCCGCCGCCCCGGTGACGGTGACGATCGATCGCAAGGAGAGCTACGACGCCGACGACATGAAGGTCGTGCTCGACGGCACCCGGCTCGTCGACATCGGCAAGACCTTGCCGCTCGACTCTGTCGACGGCGAGTCGATCGGGATGCTGCTGTTCAGGGACGAAGGCCCGCGCCTCTTCGCCGAGGCGCTGGACCGCGCCATGCGGACGCCGGAAGGCCTGAAATGGTGGTATCTGAAGGTCATCGGCATGCTGGCGCGGGACGGCCATGTGAACACGGTATCGATCGAAGGGCTGGACTGGGGCGAGGTCGACTATCCCGAGGACCTCACCCGCGCGCGGCAGATGGTGGCCCGCTGGATCGAGCAGGACTCGGCTCCTAAGCTGAAGGCGGTGCCCTAAGCGGCGTGGTCCCGGAGGTACGAGCCGTCTCGAAGCGTCCGTACCTCTCTTACGCTTCCTGCGGTTCGGCGCGCCCGCGCAGGATCTTTTCCGCCAAGGCGAGGTCGGCCGGCTTGTCCACATCGATCGCCGCCTCGGCGAAGGGCATCTCGACCGCCCGAACCGTAACCCCCGTCGCCCGCGACAGCCGCGCCAGAGCCGCATCGAGCGTCAGCCCGCCGAGCAGGAAGCGGACGAGCGCGCCCGGCCCGACGGCCGAGATCAGCCGCCAGGGCCGCTTGCGATGGCGTTCCATCTCGGACCAGAAGGCGACCGCCTTGCGCGCGTCCGGTCGCAGCAAGGCGAACAGGTTGCACCCGCTATAGCCCTCCCCGGAGAAGCGGTAATAGGTGCGGATGGCGTCCGGATAGGAACCGCGGATCAGCGACGCCCGGGCAACGGCAACGGCAACGTCGGCCTCCGGCGGCGTCGCGCTGCAGAAATGATCGATCATCGCCGGCGTCAGAAGCGGATGATCGGCGGTGGTGACGAGCAGCGGCACCGGATCCCCGAGCTCTCGCAGCGCGCGGAGAACGCTGCGGCTCGGCGTCTGATCGCTCTGGAGAACGGTGATATCGCCGCGATCGACGAGATCCGCGAGTTCGGACGCCGCGGTATGGGCGAGGCGCGGTTCCTCGAGGCTGAGGGCGATCCGCTCGACCTGCTGACAGGCCAGCAATGTCCGCACGACCCGCAGGATCATCGGCACGCCGTCGAGCGCCACGAAGGCCTTGTGCCGCTCGCCCGCGAATCGGGCAACAGGGTCCTCGGGGCCGCGGCTGCCGGCCAGGACGAGCGCGGTGAACCTTCGTTCGACGTTCACGACAGAGCCTTCTCGTATCACAGGGGCTTCTCGTAGATTCGGTAGGTCTTGTAAGGTTGGCCGCCGAAGCTCTCGATAATGCGTCGCATCGGCATGTTATCCTCAAGGATCCAGGACAATTCCCCGCCCCGGAAGCCGTTCGCCGCAACCCGCTCACGGAGTGCTTCGAGCAACAGCATGACGAGCGTGGACCCGAGCGGCGAACGGTGAAGCCGTCTGCGGACGCCGAACAGCGGGACCCGGCAGGTCTCAATCTTCCCGAACTTGAGGCGCCAGAGCAGCTTCAGCCACCCGAACGGCAACAGCTTGCCGTCGAGGTCGGCCACCACCTCGAGGAGATTGGGCAAGCAGACGATCATCGCCGCGGGCGTGCCGTCGACCTCCGCGATCCAGACCAGTTCGGGCCGGACAAGCGGGCGAAGGCTTGTGGCGATGTGCGCGATTTCCGCCTCGGTGAACGGGACGAAGCCCCAGTTCTCCGACCAGGCATCGTTGAAGATGTCGAGGATCACCGAAAGGTCGTCGCGATAGCGCGCCATGTCGACCGTTCGAAGCTTGATTCTCTTGTTCGCCGCCGCGCGCCGGAGGAGCCGCGTCGTTTCGCGCGGCGGCGGCACGGTCATGTCGTAGTCGTAGGCAATCAGGTCCTTCGCCTTGCTGTAGCCCTGCTCAACGATCCGCTCTGCCGCATAGGGCGGGTGGAAGCCCATCATCATCATCGGCCGCGCCGAAAAGCCATCGACGAGCAGACCGCACTCCTCATTGGTGGAGTGACTGAACGGCCCGAGGATTCGCCGCATGCCCTGTGCCCTGAGCCAATCCTCCGCCGTGGCAGTCAGCGCCCGGTAGACTTCCGGGTCGTCCTCCGCGTCGAGAAACCCGAAATGGCCGGTGGCGTCCTTGTGCTGCGCCAGATGGAGCTCGTCGATCTGGGCGCTGATCCGCCCGACCGGGCGACCGTCACGCCAAGCCAGCCAGTACTGGCCTTTGGCGTGGCGAAAATACGGATTCTTGTCGAAGCGAAGCGCCGCGCGCCGCTCCATCAGGAGCGGCGGGACATAGCCCGGCTCGCCGCGATAAAGGCGATTGGGCAGGCGGATGAATCGTTCGAGATCGCGGGTGCTCAAGACCGGCTCGATCCGCAACTGCGCCGAACCCGATCGGCCCGCCATCGGCTCGCTCGCCATCACCCGATTGCGGTCAACCGGCGCGGCGGAGCGGCTCACCTTCGGCTGCTGCCTTGGGGAACCGGCGGGAACCGCCGCCGCGGTTCGTCGTCTGCGAAAGAGCCGCGACCCAGGGATAGCGCTCAGCCTCCGCCGCGGTATAGCCGAGGTTGAAGACGGTCGGGCTGCGAGGCACCTCCTTCGGCTTCTCGTAGAGCGTGCCGAACAGCCGGTCCCAGCCGAAATTGGTGATCCCGAAGTTTCCGGCCTCGTTGTGGAAATGATGTGCGAGGTGGAGCCGCTTGATCCGCTGAAGGAAGCGGGACTTCGGCGTGTGCCGGAGATGCTGCACGCAGTGGCAGAACTCGTAAAAGCAGGTGGTAACGAGCCCGCCGGTGAACGCCGCGGCGGCAGCGGCCGGTCCGCCGATCGCCCAGCCGAGGGGGATGGTCACCGCCGCGATGGTCGGTAACGTCGTGTAGAGCGCGCCGAACAGAACCCGAAGGTCGTGCGGATCCTGGTGGTGGTCGAAATGGATCCGCTTCCAGAGCGATGCTGTCCAGCGCGATTTGTAGAGAAAGCGCCCGTGAAGAACGAAGCGGTGCAGCAGATACCAGACCAGCGGATAGACGAGGCAGGCCAGCGCCAGCGCCAGGACCAGGGGCAAAGCCGTCTCTGCCCACCAGAGAGTGGCCGTGGCGCTGACCGCCGCAAGGCCCAAATAGGCGAGGATAGCCGGATAGGTGAAATAGACTCGCACCAGCTCGGCCAGTGTCATTTGCCCAAGATCATGCGTCCGGCCATTCCAGAGTCGTCCGATCCAACGCGACACGGATTGCTCCTCGCAGACCGCCGCCTCCCCGGCCGATGCTTGTAGAGGGGAGGGAAGATGCGCGCGGCCCGACGCCTTGACTGCCATGGGATCGATTCATTGTTCGATCGATCCCGTTGAACCCGGAATCTAGTCGGGCAGGGGCGAAGGCGCAAGCGTCGTCAGACGCTCTCAACCGGCGGATGCCGGCTCTCGCTCTCGACGGTCAGGATCCAGGCAGTCCGGCCGGCGTGCCAGAAAACGGTGACGATCTGCCACAGCACGATGAGATAGAACGCCTCGACCGCATAGCCGGCGAGGACGCCAAGCGTGAAGATCGGCAGGTTGATATTCCGCCGGGAAATGAAGGTGCGGACGTGGGCGTCGAGAGGACTGTGGGCATGCAGGCCGCGCTTGAACTTGGCCCGATAGACCATCAGAACGAGCCGGTCGAGGACGTAGAACACCGTCATCCAGATGGCCGCGGCAAAGACGGCGGAGCCGGCGTCGCCGCCGCTCAGGCCCCAGGCCCAGGCAAGGTACCAAAGCGGCGGATGCACGATGTCGAGCCCGTGGTCCATGAGGTTGCCCAGGGCCGAATCCGAGAAGGTGAGCCGCGCGAGCTTGCCGTCGACGGAATCGAGAACGCTCATCGCATAAGCCAGGACGAGACCGGAGAGGAACCACCCGTCGGCGAACAGCGGAACGGCGGCAAAGGTAAGGACGATGCTGAGAAGCGTCACCCAGTTCGGATGGATCCGGGCCCGCGCGAGCGGTCGCACGAGGCGCCAGACCAGCGGCGGATAGACGTATTTGGTGAAGAAGTCCGTCGATCCCTTGTAGTTGGAATCAAACAGGAAACGCTCGACCCGCGCCTGTGCCGCCGCATCGTCGATGCGGAACAGGTAGAAGGGCAGGGTACGCCGAAGCACCCGGATGAACCCGGGAAACGTCTCGGGCCGGACTTCCGCGATCCGTCCGGCGCGCAAGCCGGCCTCGACCAGCTCCGGAAGCGAATCCCCGCCAACGCCCTCGAGCGCCGCAGCATCGACCGGCTCGAGGCGGAGCAAAGCCGCGTCCTCGGACCGGGCGGCGCAGGATCCCGGCCGCTCAGCCAGGAACCCGTAGAGCCGGGAATCGACCAGGCTGTCGCCGCTCATTGCCAGAACGGCCTCGGTACCCTCGGCGGCGAAGGCCAGCAGCCGCTGAGCCGCCGTGCCGGCGCTCTGCGACCAGGTCACCGGCAGGCCGGTCAAGAGATCATTCGGCAAATCCGGTTTCGCGCCGCCTTCCCCGAGGTCGATCCGGATCTCCGTCAGTCCAGACCCCGCCACGCCGCGTTTCACGGCGCGCAGATGGCGTTCGATGAGCGTCATCCCGAATACCGTGATCGCGCCCTTCGCGGGGGCGGCGTCGATCCACACCCTCATCGCTGCCTCATCGGTTGCTTTCTATCCGGATCAGGGCGAGGCCGCCGACGCTCGCAAACAGCAGGCTGGGGCTCCAGGCGGCAAGCGCCGGCGGGATCGCGCCGGCCTCGCCGAGTGCGAGGACCAGGCCGTCGGTGACGAAGTACAGGAAGCCGAGCCCGACGCCTGCGGCGAGTCCCGTTCCGATGCCTCCATAGCGCTGCAGGCCCTGCGCCACCGGCGCAGCGAGCAGGACCATCAGGATCGAGGCGATCGGCAGCGCGATGCGCTTGTGCAGCCAGGTTTCGTAGAAGTAGGTCGGCCGGTAGCCGGTATCGGGCTTGGTCACGAAGGCGAGCAGCTCCGTGAGCGTCAGCGTACTCGGCGGCGCGACAAGATCGGCGAAGTGACTCGGCGTAAGACTCGTCTTCCAGGAACGCGTCGTGTAACGGGCGAAAACGCCGCCCGCCTCCCTGGTGATCAAAAGGCGCTCGACGTCGGATAGCTCCCAGTCGTCGCCCGTGTAGGTTGCCGTGGAGGCCGTCAGGCGTTCGACGAGATTTCCCCTGGCATCACGATTGAACAGGGTGACGCCCCAGAGCTTCTTTCCATCGTCGACCACGGCCGAAATGCGCGCGAGCGTGGCTCCATCCCGGACCCAGATCGCCGGTCCCTGGTCTCTCGGCGGCCGCTCTGCCGCGGAGTCCGCCTCCGCGTCCCACTGCGACAGCATCCGCGCGGTCTGCGGGGCCACGCGATCGCTCAGGACAAAATGAACGGCCGCGACGAGCGCGACGGCAGGCAGAAAGGCGAGAAGAACGCGGTAGAACGACATTCCGGAGGCCTTCAGCGCCAGGATCTCGTTGTTCTGCGACAGCTTGGCGAGCGACAGAAGTGACGCCATAAGGATGGAGAAGGGCAGCAGGAAGGTGACGAGCTCTGGCAGCCGCAGCATCGCGTAACGCGCCAGCACCAGGACGCTGTCGCCGTGGCGGCGAATGACGTCCTCGGCGTTGTTCAACAGGTCGAGAAGCTGCAGCAGCGACACGAACGCCAGCAGCATCACGAACAGGTTGCCCAGAAAGATCCGGGTGATATAGCGGATCAGCGTTCGCATCAGGCCGCCTTGCGCAGACGCAGAGCGATGCTCCGAAGTCCCTGCGAGACGTCCTCGATCCGGTCGATCGCAACGGTGAGGGGATTGCGGTCCGGGCGGACCGTCGCCGCATAGAACGCCCAGACGCTGCCCATGGCGAAGACGCAGAAGGGCACCCACAGCCCGGCCCAGGCAGAGATCCGCCCCGCATCGGCCAGGCTTTCTCCGAACTCAAGGACATGGTGGTAGAGAATCACGAGCACCAGCCCCACCGTCATGCTGATGCCGCGCTGGGACCGCCGCGAGACCAGGCCCAACGGGATCGCGAGGAAAGGAAGGAAGAGGAGCGAGGCGACGCGAACCAGACGCCCGTTCAGCTCCGCATCGATTTCCGCCGTGGTCGTGCCGGGCGGCGGGCGATCGCGGACCCGCCACAACTCGGGGATCGTCAACTCCCGCTCCCCATCGCCCCGCTCGCGAAAGGTGGCGGCTCCGAACGCCAGATCAAGGGGCAGGTCAAACCGATCGAAGCTGAGGGCCGTGGCCTTTCCTCCGTCCTTGCCGGCGTCGACCAGAACGCCGTCCTCGAGCTTGAGGATCAGCCGGGAATCGTCACGTGTTCGGAACAGCCGGCCCTCGCCCGCGGTCGTGGTCACGGATCCGCCGTCCGGCTTCTCCTCGTGAACGAATATGCCCGTCAGGCGCCGGCCGCCGTCGCTGATGTCGTTGACCATGATCGTCGTGCCGTCGAGGCCGGAGAAGAAGTTGCCGCGCTCCAGCGCCGCGTTCCAGATGCTATGCGTGACGGAATAGACCAAGGCCCGATAGGCGTAGCGGGTGTGCGGCTGCAGGAAACCGACGATGATCGAGCTGCAGACCATGAGGACAACCGCGAGCCCGAGGATCGGGACCAGAAGACGCTGCAGGCCGATGCCGAAGGAATGAATCGCGTCCAGCTCACTGTTTGCGCTGAGGCGCATGGTGCCGAGCAGGACGCCGACGAAGAAGGCGGCGGGCAGCGCGATCCCGAGATAGTGCGGAACCAGGTTGGCCAGCATCTTCAGGATCAGGAACAGCGGACCGCCTTGGTTGACCACGAGATCAAGCAGCCGGACCAGCCGTTCCAGCAGGAGGGCGATGAGGGCGACGGCGATCGTCGCAGCCAGCGGCCCCAGCGTCTTGCTGAGAATGTACCGATCGAGTGTTTTCATGCGGGCCGCCCGTTGAAGAGAGCCCACCGACAGGGCACGGAACCGTCTTCACCCCTCGGCCCGCTGCGAGCGACGCTCGGGCGAATCGACGCCGAGGCTTGGGCTGCCAGGCAGGGGAGGCCGGTCGCTTCGCGCCGCGATGCCTCGAAGAGCAGGTTCCTTCCGGGGCGCCTCATCTGTGGCCGGCAGGCCACCGGTCGCGCAGGAAGGCGATGAGGCGGTCGCGCAGGGCCTCGTCCGGATCGACCGTCTGCGTCAGATCCGGCACGCGCGGCCAACCCGGATCGGGAAAACGGACCCCGCCAAACGTCTTGTCCTCGGCATAGCGCGGCAGGACGTGGAAGTGGACGTCCGGATCGACCATCATCAGCATCAGATAATTGATCTTGTCGTACGCAAACGCATCCGCCAGTGCCGTCTCGATGTCGGAGGTTGCTCGCTTCAATTCCCGAAACGCCGCCTCGCTGATCGCCGAGAAGGATGTCGCCGGTTCCTTGCAGACGAGTACCAGTGCCCCGAGGGTCGGCTGCTTCGGCCGCAGCAGCACCGCCCAGTGGGCATAATCGGCGATCAGGGTCTCCGGATACCCGAAGGTCTTCATCGTGTCGTTCACGCGCAGGTCCTGTTCCATCGCTTGCTTCATCGCCTCCGAGGCGCAAGGGTCCTAGGGCGCAGCTTAGCACAGCGGACGCCGCCGGGGCCAAGCCGCAGCGGCTGAAAACGGCCGGAGCCGAAACCGATCTTGACAGGGTCGGTCTCAACGGAACCGACCTCACCGGCGAATCGCAAGCGTGAAGTGCCCTTCGCTCACGAATCGGTCGAGGCTGTCGACGATGCCGCGAACCTCCACGGCAAGCCGCCAGCCCTCGTCGGCAGCCTCGATGCGATAGAGATGGTATCGTGCGTGCCCCTTGCCGATGTCGGGCCTGGCCGAGGCCGATGGAACGCCGATAACGGGCACGTGGCCCTTCGGCGCCGGCAGCTTCGCAAGAGCGGAGCGGTGGGTGTGCCCGTGCAGGACCAACTCGGCGCCGGCCTCCGCAATGACGGCACGAAACTCGGCGCTGTCCAGCAGCTGCTTGCGGCGTTGCGCCCGCCCACCATAGGGCGGATGATGGATGAGTACGACGCGAAACAGGTTGCGCTGCCCCAATTCGGTCAGACGGTCGGCCAAGGCGGCGAGCTGGGCGGCGCCGACGCGACCCGCCGCACTCAGCGGCGGCATGGGGCAGGCGGAGGAAACGCCGACGATCGCAAGCGGCCCGCGCAGGCGTACGAAGGGAAAATCGCCCGTGGACGACGGCGGGGTTTCCTCGGCGGAGAGATCGGCGCGCACGCCCGACATGAACGGCGTCCAATTCCCGAGCGCCAGCTCCCACGGCACGTTGACATAGGCGTCGTGGTTACCGGGTACGACGGTAACGCAGGACGGATCGCCGAGGCCGTGCAGCCAGTCCCGTGCGCGCGTAAACTCCTCAGGCAGCGCGATGTTCGTAATGTCCCCGGTGACCGCCACATGATCCGGACGGGTTGCGCTCAGATCCGCGGTGAGGGTGGAAAGGACCGGGCCGTCGTGAATCGCCTTGCGGTGCGAGCGCCATGACAGATATCCGAAGACCCGCTTGTTGGCGAGTGCACGGAGTTTCGGAACCGGCATGGAGCCAAGATGCGGATCGGAGAGATGGGCTAGGGTGAACATTTTGCTTTTGTTAACCAATCCGCTATATATGCGCCCGTTCATGTCGTGTATCACCCGACAGGTCAAGATTTCTTTGCCGACCTTTGGCGTCCTGACTCGTGGCGGGCGGAGTGGATTCGAAGGGCTGTCCGCGCCGTCTGTGCTGCATTGTCACTGGGCCAGGTAAAGGTTCGGTTTGGCAGGCGATTGATTTGAAGCTTCGCGGCAATGCCAAACGGGCGGGATCGCCGTCCGGCTCGACACCGCCGATTGCGCGGATCGTGGGGGGCTCCGCCGAGCGGCTCTGGGGATTGAGCAACACGGAGCGGCTCACGCGGAGCTTTCATCGCGCCGGTGTGACCGACTGCAGCGTCCTGGACGATGAATGCGGTGACGGTAAGGGCGTCTCGCTGCCGTCATCAGGCCAGATCGTTCTGGTCCGCGCCGACCACGTCTTCGATGAGCGGCTCATCCGCGATCTCGTGGCCAGACAGGGCACGATCCTCGTGGCCAGCCATCATCAAGACGGCGACCACGGGAAAGGCGGGCGGGCCATCCCCGTCGCGGCGCATGTCGATGCCGTCCAGGCCGGGCGGATCGTCACGCTGCTCCGGGCCGGGCGCCTCGACCCCGGCGACCCGGACCTAGCCGGCTTGGCCGTGCTTGGCCCCGGAGAACTCGCCTCCGCCTACGATCAGGCCCTGCGCAAGCGCGACGAGCCCTATGTGTTGTCGCTGAAGGACCGGACGCTTCCGGAGATTGAGCGGCGGATGTTCCATGGCGCCTACAAGGGGGTCACGGACTTCGTCACCAAATGGGTTTGGCCGGTCCCGGCCATGGCCGTCACCCGGTGGGCGGCCGAGCGACGTATCACGCCCAATCTCGTTACCGCCCTCAGCCTCGTCCTGGTGTTCCTGGCGTTGTGGCTGTTCGCTGCCGGGTACTTCCTCACAGGGCTGCTGGCAGCCTGGATCATGACGTTCCTCGACACCGTCGACGGGAAGCTCGCCCGCGTGACCTTGACCTCGACTCCGGCGGGCAATGTCTTCGACCACGGCATCGACCTGATTCACCCGCCCTTCTGGTACGCCGCCTGGTGGTACGGCCTTTCTTGGCAGGATTCGACGGACTGGCCGGCGGCCTACCTCGACCCCGCCTTGTGGATCGTTCTCGGCGGGTATGTCGCCGGCCGGCTGATGGAGGGGCTCTTCCTCTGGCTGTTCCGGATCGAGATCCACGCTTGGCGTCCGATCGATTCCGCCTTCCGGTTGGTCACGGCGCGCCGCAATCCGAACTTGGTTCTGCTCAGCGTAGGGGCGCTGGCGGGCCGGCCCGATCTGGGGTTCCTGGCCGTTGCCGCCTGGACGATTCTCTCACTCCTGTTCCACGGGCTGCGGATCGTGCAGGCCCTGTATCGACGGCGGGCCGGCGTGCCGATCCGGTCCTGGCTGTCCGAACCCGGCGCGAGGCAAAGCGCATGACCCGGATCGGCGTCGTCAGCAACCCGTTCAGCAAGAGAAACCGCAACGGCGGCATGGCGGCGGTGCGCGCGGTGCTCGCGCGGCATCCCGAGGTGCTTCACGCCGAGCTCGACAAGATCACGGATATGGGACCGGTCTTCGCAGAGTTCGCGCGCCGCGACGTCGGGCTGCTCGTGGTGAACGGCGGCGACGGTACCGTGCAGGCGGCCCTGACAACGCTGCTGAGCGGAGAGAGCGGGTTCGATAAGCCGCCGTGCCTGGCGATCCTGCCGTCGGGAACGACGAACGTGATCGCGCTCGACGTCGGGTTGAAGGGGCGGCCGCCGCGGGCCCTTGCGCGGCTTCTCGCCTCTGGCGGGAAGGGCGAGCGCGTAACCCGGCGGACGCTGAAGATGACCTATACGCGCGACGGGCGGTCACCGGTCCACGGCATGTTCTTCGGGGCCGGCGCTTTCTACCGCGGCACCCTGCTGGGTCGAGAGAAGATTCATCCCCTGGGCATCGGGCAGTCGGCGGCAGCCGGTATGGCGCTCGGACTCTTCCTGCTGGGCCTGCTGGTTCGGCGGAGGCGCGTCGTCCCGCTGGTGCGCGACGACGTCGCCGACCTTCGCATCGACGGCGTCGCCCCGGGCGGAAAGCAGTTCATCGCACTGGCCACCACGCTCGATCGTCTGCTGCTCGGCTTCTGGCCGTTCTGGGACGACGGCCGCAGCGGTGGCTTCCGCTACATGGCGGCCGACTTCCCGCCCCACCGGCTCGGCCGGGCGCTTGTCCCGGTCCTTCGGGGACGGCCGCGCCCCTGGATGCTGGAGGAAGGATATGTCAGCGGCTTTGCCGACCGGCTGAGCTTCACTGCGCACGATCCGGTCGTTCTCGACGGCGAGTTCTACACGCCCGAGCCAGGGACGCCGGTGGTGTTGGCCAGCGGCAGCCCGGTCGAGTTCCTGCGCGGCTGAAGGCGATGGACGCCGTCACCGCCAAGGGTCGGATCGAGAGCTGGGTTGCGGTAGAGATGGGGCAGCCCGTGACGCCGGCCGTTCTGTCGGTCGCCGACGAGATTCGCCGCCGGCACGGCGATGCCGCGGCGGCCGTGCTGTTCTACGGCTCTTGCCTGCGACAGGGCCGGGAGGACGGAGTCCTCGATTTCTACCTGCTGGTCGATCGGTACCGGGATGCCTACGGCCGGTGGCTGCCGTCCCTGGCCAATACGATTCTGCCGCCCAATGTCTTTTATCTCGAAACGGTCGTCGGCGACCGGGTCCTGCGGGCGAAGTACGCGGTGGTGACGTTGAAGCAGTTTGCCCGAGGCACCTCGCCGCGCAGCTTCCATTCGTCCCTCTGGGCGCGGTTCGCACAACCGGTCCGGCTGGTCCATGCGCGCGACGCAGCGGCCCGGACGGCGGTGATCGAAGCGGTTTCGACCGCGATCGTCACCATGGTCGGGCGGGTGGTTCCGCTTCTCGATCGGTCTTTCGGCGCCGCCGAGCTGTGGACCCGGGGCTTTCAGGAGACCTATCGGGCGGAGCTCCGGACGGAAGGTCCGGACCGGGCCAGGCAGATTTATGACGGCGATCGCGACCGCTACGAGCGGTTGACGCCCTGGGCGCTGACAGCGAACGGATACGGTTGGGAGCAGGGACCCAACGGCATCGGTTTCCTGCTGCCCACCGAGCTGACGGCCAGGCAGAAGCGCCGGTTTCGCCGGCTGTGGCGGGTCCGGCAATCCGTCGGGAAGCTGCTCACGGTGCTCCGCCTCGCGAAGGGCATCTTCACCTTCGAAGGCGGGATGGATTACATCCTTTGGAAGATCGAACGGCATTCCGGCGTGCGGGCAACCGCGACGCCGTGGCAGCGGCGCCATCCGCTGCTCGCATCGCCGCTCCTGGCGTGGCGCCTCTACCGAAAAGGCGCCTTCCGCTGAGGGCGGAAGGCGCCGACGGCTCAGCCGACGGCGACTCGCGCCGGTTGCTCCAGAAGGCCGATGTCGTAGGCGATTCCCGTCAGGGTGTCGATGATCGTCTCAAGCTGCTGCCGGCTGTGGGCAGCGCAGACGCTGCAGCGGAGCAGGGCGGCGTTGTTCGGCGTTGCCGGCGGCAGCGCCAGATTGACGTAGATGCCGGACTCCAGCAGGGCGTGCCAAGTGTGAATCGCCAGCTCCGGGTTCGGCAGATGCACCGCCACCACCGGCCCCTTCTGCGCGCCGAGCTGGAAACCGCTGGCGCTCAGGCCGTCGTACAGCGTGTCGACATTGGCCCAAAGTTTGACGCGAAGCTCGGGGCGCGCCCTCATCACATCAAGCGCCGCGCGCACCGACGCAATGGTGGACGGCGGCAGCGACGCGGTGAACATGTAGGGCCGGCAGGCGACCCGGAGAATGTCGAAATCCGAATGGTTGGAGACGCAGAAGCCGCCGATGGCCCCAAGGCTCTTGCTGAAGGTGCCGACCACGAAATCGACGTCCGCCTCGACGTCGGCCGCCTCGACGAGGCCTCGGCCGTTCGCGCCCAGGACGCCCAGGGAATGGGCCTCGTCGACGACGAGATAGGCGCCGTGCTTGCGCTTCACCGCGACGATCTCGGCCAGCGGGGCCTGATCGCCCAGCATGCTGTAGATGCCCTCGACCACGATGATCTTGTTGCCCGCGCTGCCCGACAGGCGCTGCAGGCGCTTGTCCAGATCGGCCGGATCGTTGTGCTTGAACCGGATCACGGTCGCGCTGCCGAGCCGACAGGCGTCGTAGATGCTCGCGTGGCAGTCGGCGTCGATGATGAGGTAGTCCTGCGGACCGGCGATGGTCGAGATGATGCCCAGATTGGCCTGATAGCCGGTTGTGAAAACCATGGCGTGATCGAAGCCGTAGAAGTCGGCGAGCGCCCGCTCGAGGTCGCCGTGGCCAGCGTAGGAGCCGTTGGCGATCCGCGACCCGGTCGTTCCCGTGCCGTAGACCGCCAGCGCCGTCTGCGCCGCATCCACGCAGGTCGGATCGAAGGTCAGGCCGAGGTAATTGTTGGTGCCCGCCAGGATGGTCGGTCGACCGTTGATGATCGCCTCCGTCGGCGAAATGACGCGTTCCATCCGGACCCCGAAGGGATCCGCACCGCAGCTCTTCACTGATGCGTGTGTACGGATCAGTGGCTGAAATCGATCAAACAAGGCCATCGGTCAGGCACCCCCTCTAATCTTTCGAATCGTCGCGGTCAGGTCATCGACGGTCTGGATCTCCGACACCAGATTCAGCGGAATCGAGATGTCGAACTTCTCTTCCAGCTCCATCATCAAATCCATGACGGCGAGTGAATCGAGGTTGAGATCCCGAGTGATATCCGTCTCTCCGGTAATGGGAGCGGGGCCCTTGCGGTAAGCCTCCAGCATTCTCGAAATCTCAACGAATATCTCGTCCTGCGAACTCGTCATGACCATCCCTGCCGAACTCCGCGCCCGCGATCCGGCCGCCACCCCCCTCGGTGCGGCGGGCAGGGTCGCGTAACCTCGGCTGCCGCCACCGTATGGCCTCGGCTGCTGCCAATTTATTAATCTGCTATGCCGTGGAAAGGCTTCGAAAATAACAATTTGTAACGTTATGTTACAGCCGGCCTTCCGGACTTGTTACAGCCAGCCTTCGCGGCGGTACCACGCGATGGTTCCGGCGAACCCCTGCTTCAGGGGCAGGCTCGGCCGCCAGGCTGTGCGGGTCCGGAACGTCTGGTCGTGACAGACCCAGTCCGGGTGGCAGATCTCCCGGACCTTGCCGAGGCTCAGCATCGGGACGCCGCCCGTGAGGCGGCAGAGGAGCCCGTTCATCACCGCCGCCCCTTGCAGAAGCGGACGCGGCACCCGGACCATGCGCGGACGAACGCCGAGGTGGTCCGCGGCGGCGTCGATCATCTCCCGCCAGGAGTATCCGCCAGGATGCCCATCGTCGAGCTCGTAGATGGCCCCGCTGTTCTCTGTTTCCGATGCCACCGCCACGGCGATCGCCGCCGCAAGGTCCTGCACGTGGATGAGCGAAAGGCGGCCGGAGCCGGGGCCCGGCAGGGGGGCGAAACCTCTCGCAAGGCAGCGGAAGAACGTCAGCGTCTCCCGGTCTCCCGGGCCGTAGACGGCCGGCGGTCGGAAGACCGTCCAGCGCAGCCCGGGCACCTCGGCCAGGGCTTGCTCTCCCGCCCGCTTGCTCGCCGCGTAGGCGGATAGCGCCGGCTCGCGCGCGGCGAGCGACGACAGAAGCACGATCCGCGGCGGGGAAGGCTGCCGGGCCGCCGCTTCCGCGACTCGCGCAACGCCGTTCGCATTGGCCTCGAAGAACTCGGCGCGGGAGCGGGCCTTGACGAGGCCGGCCACATGAACCAGGGCCTGGGCATCCTGCACCAGCTCGCGCAGGCTGTCGGCGTCGTCGAGGGTGCCGATAACGGCCTCGATCCGGGCCCCGCTGAAGTTCCGGTGCACGGGGAGGCGACGGGTCAGGACTCGAACGCGCCAGCCTTCCTGGCTCAGCCGGTTGACCACGTGGCTCCCGATGAAGCCGGTGGCCCCGGTCACCGCGACCGTGCGCGTCATCGATCAGCGTCCGGCGGCGGCCGGGGAGATCGTGTGTCCGGACTCCGACAATCCGTTCTCGTCGGCAACGGCCAGGGGCGGATAGACGCCGTTCAGGAAATTCGCCTTCGCCCGCGAACGGCTGAGCTTGCCGGAGGAGGTCTGCGGCAGGCCGTGCGGCGGAATCAGCACCACCCGGCAGTCGACGGCCGCCGTGCGCTGCAGGACGCCCTGGACCTCGCGCCGCAACGCCGCCCGGCCGGCGGGATCCGTCACCCGGCACTGGACGAGGATGACGACCTCTTCGGTGTCGTCCGGTCCCTCGACCGAGAAGGCGGCGACGTCGCCGCGGCGAAGGCCGGGAAGCTCTTCGACCGCCCATTCGAGGTCCTGGGGCCAGATGTTGCGCCCGTTGACGATGATCAGGTCCTTGGCCCGGCCGGTGATCACGAGGGCGCCGTCGATCATGTAGCCGAGGTCGCCCGTGTCGAGCCAACCGTCGGCCTTGAGAACCTGGTCGGTCGCCTCCGGATTGCCGAAATATCCGGCCATGACGCTCGGCCCCCTGACGAAGATCCGCCCGAGATGCCGCTCCGGCAGCGGCTTTCCCGCCTCGTCGCGGATCTCCGCGGCGTGGCCGGGGAGGGGGCGGCCGCAGACGACGAAGCTGCGTGCCGTCGACGCCGGGGCGTCGGCCGCAGCGGGTTCGGCCCGGTCGTCGTCGGCGAGCGCTTTCCGGTCGACGACATCGACCTGAACGCCTCGATCGAGGGCCGAGAAGCTCACGGCGAGCGTGGCTTCTGCCATGCCGTAGCTCGGCGTGAACGCGGTTCGACGGAAACCGTAAGGCTCGAAGACCTCGGCGAACCGATCGAGGATCCGCGGCTGGATCATGTCACCGCCGATCCCGGCCGCCCGCCAGCGGCGGAGGTCGAGGGATACGCCGCTGCCGTCGCTCATCCGCCGGCTGCACAGGTCATAACCGAAAGTCGGGCTGTAGGACAGTGTCCCGCCGTTTTGCGTGAGAAGCGTCAGCCACATCAGGGGGCGGCGGGCGAAGTCGCGCGTCGCCAGATAATCGACCGACATCTGGGTCGTCAGCGGCGTCAGCATGAAGCCGACAAGCCCCATGTCGTGGTAGAGCGGCAACCAGGAGACACAGCGGTCGGCATCGCGGACCTGCAGCCCGTGCTGCACGATGGCGTGGCAGTTGCTCATGAGCGCGCGCTGCGGGACGTCGACTCCTAGCGGGAATCGCGTGCTGCCCGACGAGTACTGCAGATAGCACCGGTCATCGGGCCCGAACGGCCGAAGATCGACCCCGTTCTGGGGCAGATCGTAGAAATCGCCGGGGGCCCCGATCATCTCGAGGCCGAGACCGTCCGCGGCCTCCTGCAAGTACTTCAAAAGGCTTTCGGGCGCCACCGCGGCGGTGGCGCCGCAGCCGGAAAGCTGGCGCCTTAGCGTGGCGATATAGGCCTCGCGCCCGCCGAGGCTGGCCGGTACCGCCACCGGCACGGGCAGAAGGCTCGCATACTGGCAGGCAAGGAACAGGACCATGAAATCGGGATCGGTGTCGGCGATCATCAGCACGCGTGCCTCGCGCGGCAGGCCGGCGCGAATCAGGCCGCGCGCCACCGCGATGGCACGCTCGCGCAGCGTCGCATAGGGCAGCACGGCGACGAGCTCGCCACGCGCCGAATAGAAGTTGAAGCCGGTCTTGCCGCGCGCGGCGTAATCGAGCGCTTCGGGCAGGCTCCGAAAATCGGCGCGTCGCACCGGCAGGGTTTCGCTGGTCGTCGGGGTGGGATCCATCGGTTCTTTGTCGTTGTTCGGCTGCGTTACGGCTGCGATTGCGCATGAGCGCGGCGGCAATCTGCGCCGCACCCCTTCTCAAAAAAAGTCAGTCATCGATACGCCGAGCCCTTCACCGGAGGCGATCAGCAGGCGAGGCTCTTCGCCGAGGCGTCGTGTACTTCGACCGCGCGGCCGCGATGGATCTGATAGACGCAATCCGCCTCCCGGACCCAGGCCGGCTGATGCGAGATCGCCAGAATCGTCAACCCGGTGCGCATCGAGAGCGCCTTCAGGTTGCGGCAAATGGCGGCTTCGGTTTCCGGGTCGAGCGCGCTGGTCGCTTCGTCGAGGATCAGCAGCGTGGGCTTGTGGACGAGGGCCCGGGCAACGGCAATCCGTTGGCGCTGCCCGCCCGAGAGCAGTGTCCCGCGCTCACCGACCACGCTGTCCATTCCGTCGGGCAGGGCGGCGATGAAATCCCAGGCGCCGGCCGCCTCGAGGGCCGCCTGCACGTCCTCGCGCGTGATTTCGGGCTCGCCGAGCGTCACGTTCGCCATGATCGTGTCGTGAAAGAGGATCACTTCCTGCGGGACATAGCCGACCATCCCGCGCCAGGCCAGGATATCTGCCTCCGCAAGCGATGTGTCGTCGATCCAGATCTGCCCCTCGTCCGGCCGGTAGAGCCCGAGGAGGAGGTCGGCGATCGTGGTCTTGCCGGCGCCCGAGGAGCCGGTGATCGCCGTCACCTTGCCCGCGGGGATGACCAGCGACACACGGTCGAGCACCTGTTTCTGGCCGTAGGCGAAGGAAACGTCTTCGAAGAAACAGCCCTGCTGCAGCGTCGGGATTTTCGTGCCCGCGAACACCTCCTTCTGTCGCTCGGCCTCCTGGATCGTGTCCTGCATCGCCCAATAGGCGCTCTCAGACAGGGTCGCAATCTGATAGCTCTGCTGGGCCTTGCCGATCGTCGCGACCGTGCGAACAAGCAGATAGCCCATGACGATGAGTTGGGCCAACGGCATCGCCAGGTAGCTGGTCGCCGCGAAGAAGGCTAGCGCCAGGAAGATCGCCAGGATGGGCTCCTGGAGGAGGCGTGTCGCCTGCCGGCTGAACACCTGCCGGCGCAGCGCCTCGTTCAGATCGTGGGCATCGGCGGCGAAGAGGCGTCCGAGACGCACGTGACGGGCCATGGCCTTAAGCGGTTTGATCCCGACAAGCGTGTCGCTGAGCCGGGTCACGAGCACCTGCGTGCGCTTGGTCTGCTGCCGTCCCGCGCGTCGGGACGCGCGAACGAGATTGTTCAGCGACAGGACGATGATCGCGCCGATCAAGAGCGAGATGAGGCTGAGCTCCCAGGACAGGAGCAGGGCCAGGAACAGATAGATCGCCGCCTGAATGACATGCGTGCTGAACGTGGCGACGGAGAGATAGGCCTCGGCCGCCCGGGCGGCCTCGCTGCTGATCGCATTGGCGAAGCGGCCGACCGGTTGCCGCGCAAAGTAGCCCCAGCGCACGTCGAGGAGCTTGCGAATCAGGGACAGGCGAAGTCCTGTGGCCACCTCGGCGACCGTGTAGCCGACATAGTTCATCGCAAGGAGTGTCAGCCCGGACTTGAGCCAGAGCCCGCCGACAACGACGGCAAGCAGCGTGCCGAGATGGAGCGGCAGCCCGACGGCGGTCATGGTGTCGACCACCAGACGCGTGATCGCCGACGTATCGCCGCCTGCGTCGCCGGCCGAGATGGCAAGGACCGGAAGCAGGCTGGCGAGGCCGATACCCTCGGCCAACCCGGCCAGCAAAAGGCAGGCGACGACCGTGATCTGACGCGGCACCGACGTGGCAAAGAAGATTCGGAACACGCCAAAGGGTTGGCGCGAGCGACGCGGGGGGGACGATGACACCTTCGTCATGCGCGATCGAGAATCCGTGTGCAGCGGTGCGCGGGCGCCGGATAACGGAGGGCGCGCCTAGCCGAGCGGCTGAAGGCCACGCCCGCCGGTTGCGCCGATTCTTCCAATACGGCCCTCCGCGAACACCTGCCCGGCAGTGTGCCATCGCGCGACCGGGTTCGTCCGTCCGCCGGCCCGAATGGGGTCCGGCTGTTTGTAGGGTGCATCCCGTAATGCGTCAAGAGCCAGCAGCGGAATCCCTCCCTAGGCGGAACGCCTATGCCGCGCTCGCCGACACGTGACACGAGGAAATGAACAGGGCGAATCAGGATCGTATTCCTCCTTAGGACAAGGGAAGCATCCGGTCCGGCGGCGACTGATCGATTGAATCACTCCCGGCGGGGGCCAAATATTGACAAAAGTCGTTGATAGCGACTTAAGGAGACCGCATGCCCTCCGAGGGGTTCTCTCGATTCCGGTCGCCCGATGCCGCGGCCGAGGGCAATCCTCCCAGCCCCGGACGGGGACAAGCGCCGCGAACGCTGCTCTCCCTTCTGAACCGACCCGCGGATGAGGTCGACCGGCCCGCGCTGGTCGTCTTTCGCGACGGGGCGACGGAGAGCTGGAGCTATGCCGAGCTGCGGCGGATGGTCGGGCGGCTCGCCGCCGGGCTGCGCGCGGCCGGCCTCCGGCCGGAGGAGCCGGTCGCCCTCATCGCGCCCAACCGGCCGGAGTGGGTGGCTGCCTATTTCGCCATTCTCGGTGCCGGCGGTCTGCCGGTCCCCATCGATCCGCTGATGGGCGACGGCGATCTGGGGCGCGTCCTGCCGCACAGCGGCTGCCGCCGGATCTTCACCACCGCCGGCCATGCCGCCCGGCTGCGGCGCATCGACGAGGGCCTCGCGCGGCAGTTCATCCTTTTCGACGAGGCGAAGGAGGAGGCACCGGATGTCTCGTCCTGGCAGCAGCTCCTCGCGGCCGAGCCGGCACCGCTCGCCGAGCTTCCGCCGGATCGGCCCGCGTCGCTGCTCTACACGTCGGGCACGACCGGGGTCCCGAAGGGCGTTCCGCTGAGCCACGCAAACTTCATCGCCAATGTCGACGCGCTGGCGGAGGAGGATCTGGCACGATCAGAGGATCGCGTGCTGCTGCCTCTTCCGCTGCATCACGTCTATCCCTTTACGGTGGGCCTGCTGACGCCGCTGGCGATCGGTGCGACCGTCGTCATGCCGTCCGGGATGGCCGGGCCGCAGATCCTGCAGGCGCTCCGGCAGTCGGGGGCCACCATCATGATCGCGGTGCCGCGCCTGCTGACAGCGATCCTCACCGGAATCACGGCGCAGGCCGCCGGACGCGGCCGGTCCCAGGCGATGCTGTTCCAGCTTCTTCTCGCGCTGTCGCGCTGGCTCCTCCGACGCTTCGGCTGGCGCATCGGACGCCGGGTCTTCCACCGCCTGCACGCAGAGCTTGCCCCCAACCTCGCGCTGCTGGCGTCCGGCGGTGCCCGGCTTGAGCCCGAGACGGAGTTGACGCTCGGCGCGCTTGGTTGGGAGGTGCTGACCGGCTATGGCCTGACCGAAACCGCGCCCATCCTCACCTTCAACCCGCGCGGACGCGCTCGGATCGGCAGCGCCGGCCTGCCCGTCCGCGGGGTGGAGCTGCAGATCGCCCGCGCGCCGCACGGGGCTCCCGATAAGGAGGATGGGGAGATTCTGGCCCGCGGACCGAACGTCTTTTCCGGCTACTGGAACAACCCGGAAGCGAACGCGGGCGCCTTTACGCCCGACGGCTGGTTCCGCACCGGCGATCTCGGCCATTTTGATCGCGACGGCTATCTGTACCTGGTCGGCCGCGTGAAGGAGATGGTGGTCCTCGCCAGCGGCAAAAACGTCCTGCCGGAGGATGTCGAGAAGGCCTATCTCGAGAGCCCGTACTTCAAGGAGGTCGGTGTTCTGGAACGGAACGGCCAACTCGTCGGCCTGATCGTGCCCGATATCGACGCGCTGCGGGACAAAGGCACCGGTCGCGCCGAGACGTTGCTGCGCGACGAGGTCGAGGCTGTTTCGAGACGACTGCCGCCCTATCAGCGGCTCTCGGGCTATGCCGTGACCCGGCAGCCTCTGCCGCGAACGCCGATCGGCAAGCTTCGCCGGCACCTTCTGGCGGAGATGTATACCGCCGCGGTGGAGGGCCGCGAAGCGCCGACAGCGGAAGAACCGAGCGAGGCGGACAAGGAGCTGCTCGAATCGCCGCTGGGCAAGGCGGTCTGGGAATGGCTGGAGGGGCGGTTCCCGGGCCGGACGCTCACCCTCGACACCAGCCCCCAGCTCGATCTCGGCATGGATTCGCTGGAATGGGTGAGCCTTGGTCTCGAGATGCAGGCCCGTTTTGGCATCGAGCTGACGGAAGAGGCGATCGCGCGAGTCGTTACGCTCCGCGATCTGCTGCAGGAGGTCGAGAAGGCCAAAGCCGTGTCCGCCGGCAAAGCCGCGGAAGGCCGGGGACCGGCCCAGGCGCTGACGCCGGAACAGGAACGGTGGCTGCGCCCGCTTGGCCCGGGCCTCCTGCTGCTGAGTTTCCTTCTCTACGGCCTCAACTGGCTCGCCATGCACCTGCTGTTCCGCCTGGAGGTTCGCGGCCGCGAACGGCTGCCGCAATCCGGCCGGGTGATCTTCGCGCCCAATCACACGAGCTATCTCGATCCCTTCGCTCTGTCGGCGGCACTGCCTTGGCGGCTGCTGCGGCGAACCTACTGGGCGGGTGCCGTTGACGTCATGTTCACGACGCGGGCGAAGCGCCTGTTCAGCCGCCTGAGCCATGTGTTTCCCGTCGACCCGTATCGCGGGACCAGTACCAGCATCGCCTACGGAACGGCGGTGCTCGGCGAGGAGAAGGGCCTCGTCTGGTTCCCGGAGGGGCGCCGCAGCCCGACGGGCGATCTGCTTCCGTTCCTGCCGGGCATCGGCGTCCTGGTCCAGCGGACCAAGGCGCCGGTGGTTCCGGTCCGGATCGAAGGGAGCTTCGAGGCGCTCCCCGTGTCAGGGCGATGGCCGCGCCTGCGCCGCATCCGCGTCACCTTCGGGCATCCGCTCGGACCTGAGAAACTGGTCCGAGAAGACGGCGAAGCGGCGGACGCGCCCGGCGCGATTGCCCGGTCCATACAGGACGCCGTGGCGGCCCTTGCGCCCGAGCGCAGACGGGAAGCGCCGCCCGATTAGCGACGATGGGGGCTTGGCATTAAAGAATCTCTTTACAGCGCGGCCGCGGCGTGGCAGTGGGCCACTATTGGCGGCTTTCGGGGCGATCAGAGCTTGCTAGGCATTCAGGAATGCTCCGAGCATCAGGTGGATCGGTTCGTCGACGCATCGCCGGGGACCCCGCGGGTTTGGGTGCTGGCGGGCGACAAGGCCGGCGACAACGCCCAATGCGTGACGATCGCGCGGGCGCTGGGCTTGCCGTTTGCGGTTAAGCATCTTCGGTACACGCAGCTCTTCCGCCTGTGGAACCTGATCCTGGGCGCTTCCATCGTCAGCCTGGATCGGCGACGCAGCGATCCGTTGTGCCCGCCATGGCCCGAACTCGTGATCGCCGCCGGACGGCGCAGCGTCCCGGTGGCCCGCTGGATACGGCGGCAGGCAGGAGGGCGAACGCGTCTCGTGCAGATCGGCAGGCCGCGCGCTCCTCTTGGACTGTTCGATCTGATCGTGACGACGCCGCAATACGGGCTGCCGGTGCGCGACAACATTCTTCATCTGGCGGCCCCGGTGACGTCACCCCCGCGGGTGGACGCGGCCGAAGCGGGGCTTTGGGAGTCCCGCTTTGCGGCCCTGCCGCGCCCGTGGATCGCCCTGCTGGTGGGCGGCGATGCACGCCCATACCGGTTCGACCCGGACAGCGCCACCCGCCTCGCCTCGATCGCGAACGACATGGCCGCACGATGCGGCGGCAGCCTGCTTGTCAGCACAAGCCGACGCACCGCTCCGGCGAGTGCCCGGGCGCTTGCCGCTGCGTTGCGCGCCCCCCACTACCTCCACCGATTCGGGGAGCCGGAGAACCCTTATATGGCCTATCTGGCCTTTGCGGACGCGTTCATCGTAACCGCGGACAGCGCATCGATGCTGGCCGACGCCTGCGCGACGGAACGGCCGGTATTTCTTTATGAACTGCCGCGCCGGGGCGCCCGCAAGGCGAAGTACACGCAGGCGATCATCGGCGCGGCGGGTTCCTGGGGTAGGCGCCTGCGGGACTGGGGAATCCTGTACCCACCGCGCGAGCTTGCGACGATGCACGCGCGGCTCCTTGCCGACGGCCGCTTGAAGCGACTGGTGCTGGAGGAGAGCCGTATCGACCGCGTCGTGTTCCGGCCGGGAGATGCCGGGCGGCCCTCCGCCGATCTGGATTCGGTCGTGGCGCGGATTCACGCGTTACTCTCCCACGACCGGCAAGAGAGTCAGCACCGCCGCACCTGACGCAAGCACAAAAGGGCCTTGCACGGTGCCTCGGCCGGTTGTCCCGAACCTGCGGCAGCCCATCGCGAATCGGCTCCCGGCCGATGCCGCCTCGCCGGCGACGATGCGCGCCAATCCCATTAGGCCATTCGGCAACGGTACGCATGAGATGCCGCTGCGTCCAGCCATTGGTTCCACGGTCGCGCTACGCTATCCTCCGCCCGACGACGCAGGATGGGGTGTTGCGGACAGGCGAACGTCGGCAGCCGATTGGTCTTGAGGGTCGCGAACGGAAGAGGACGAACGTGAAACCAACCGTATTCATACAAACCAACGACCGCCAGATGGTCGGGGCGCTGGTATCGGCTTACTCGCTGCATCGCAATTCGCGTCATCCGGACCGGTTCGACGTGCGGATCATGCGGCAGGAGGACCATCCGTTCTTCCGCGCCCGTGAGGGGCAGAGGTTTCTGCGCGGTCGGGAGCATCGGATCTGGAGGAACGACGACCTCCAGTCCTTCACACCGTTGCGCTTCATGCCGCCGGAGCTGATGGGCTATGAGGGGCGGGCGCTTGTCATTGACCCCGATGTGTTCGCGGTGGGGGACGTCTATGAACTCCTGTCGCGCGACATGGCGGGCAAGGCGCTGATGTGTTGCGCTCGGCCTGGCCATAACGGCCGGCCCGACTATCTGGCGTCGAGTGTGATGCTGCTCGACTGCGCCAGGTTGACTCACTGGCGGTGCGAGGCGCAGTTCAACGAGATGTTCACCTTCGAGCGCGACTACCTGGACTGGGTCTATCTGGCGCTGGAACCGCGGGAAACGATCGGCCTGCTCGAGCCGGAGTGGAACCACTTCGACACCCTGACGGAACGCACCAAGCTGCTGCACAACACGAAGCGCCGCACGCAGCCCTGGAAGACCGGTTTGCCGGTCGACTTCGTTGCGCGCGCCGATCGCCTCAGCCTTTCGCCGCGAAGCTGGGGCAAGGCGGCGCGGAGACGGCTGCTTGGCCGTGAGCGCTACAGACCGCATCCGGACCCACGGCAGGAGCGGTTCTTCTTCGGTCTCCTTCGCGAATGCGTCGAGAAGGGAATCGTGACCGAGGAGCGGCTGCGCGCCGAGATGCAGAAGAACCACCTGCGCCACGACGCGCTGGACCTTCTGGACCGAACGCCCGCGCTCGCGGCCGCCTGACCGCCGATCGTCGGTTTGACGGCCCCGGCGTCAGGCGGGGCCGTAGCCTTTCATCCGCGCCACAGCCCTTCCTGCACCAGCCGGTCCATCACGGCCAGGGTCGCGGTGCGCAGGATCTCGACCATCTCGTCGATCTGCGCGCGGGTGATGATGAGCGGCGGCGACATCACGGCAAGGTGGCCCATCGGCCGCGCGACCAGACCGCGCGGCATGGTCTCGTTGATGATCCGCTGCGCGATGTCCCACTCGGCGGGTATGGGCTCCTTCGTCTCCTTGTCGAGGACGTATTCGACGCAGCCCATGAGATGGCTGCCGCGCACATCACCGACGATCGGCAGGTCGAGCAGGCTTTTCAGCCGCTCGATGAAATACGGCCCGACATCGCGAACATGGCCGCACAGATCCTCCCGTTCGAGGATCTCGAGGTTCTTCAGGCCGGCCGCGCACGCGACCGGATGGGCGGAGTAGGTGAAGCCGTTGGCAAACATCTGGCCTTTGGCGTCGGGGCCCGTGATGCGGTCATAGAGCCGATCCGAGATCATGACGGCGCCAAGCGGCACGTAGCCGGAGGTCAAGCCCTTGGCGCAGGTGATGATGTCGGGCACGAGGTCGAAGACCGGTTCCGAGGCGAAGATCTGGCCGAGCCGGCCGAAACCCGTCACCACCTCGTCGGAGATGTAAAGCACGTCGTACTTTCGACAGACCTCGAGCGTACGGCGATGGTAGCCCTTGGGCGGCACGATGACCCCGCCCGAGGCGAGAATCGGCTCGGCCACGAAGCAGGCGACGTTCTCGGGGCCAAGTTCCAGAATCTTGTTCTCGAGGTCCGCGACCTTGGCGTCGCAGAACTCTTCCTCCGACATGCCCGCCGGCCGCCGGTACGGATTGGGCGCCGGCAAATGGTGGATGATGTCGGTGATGAAGTTGAGGTTGCCGCGGTCGCCGGGCTTGCCCGAAACCGATGCCGTCAGATAGGTGCTGCCGTGATAGGCATACTCGCGGGTGAGGATGTGCCGCTTTTCCGGCTTGCCGATGAAGTTGAAGTAGAACTGAACGAAGCGGATGGCCGAATCGACAGCCGTGGATCCGCCGGTGGTGAAGAACACGTGGCTGAGATCGCCCGGCGCATACTCCGCGAGCTTCGCCCCAAACTCGATCGAGGGCGGAGTCGAGATCAGGCCGAAGGGTGAGAAGTAGCACATTCGCCGCGCCTGGTCGGCAATTGCCTGAACCATCTCCTCGCGGGCATAGCCGACATTGACGCACCACATCCCGCCGATGCCGTCGAGCATGCGGTGGCCGTTGGAATCGTAGATGTAGGCGCCCTCCGCCTCGGCGACGATCAGGGGTTCGCGCGTGTGTGCGGTACCGAGGTCGATCCACGGGTGGATGATGTGCTCGCGGTCCTTCTCCCAGAGGTGCTGCGTGTCGTATTTCAGGTTGCGCTTCATCCGATCACCTACACGAAGTCCTTAATCCGATTCGTCTCATTCGTCTCGCCCGGCGGAGAGCCGGGTGCATGGGCCGCACCAGCCTTCCGCGTGGCCGGTCCCGGCCCGGTCGCGCCCGCCAACCCATGTCGGCCGAAGGCAAGAGGATCCGGGGCCGCGAGGGCGCCCCGGATCCGTCTTCCTTACATCCCGGCCTTCACCTGCTCGAAAATCTGCTGAAGCTCGCTCAGCCGCTTGTTGTCGGCGCTGAAGACGCCCTCGGCCAGCGTTGTCGACGGATCCTTCGACAGACCGCGCTCGATCAGCGCTTCGTCCGACACGCGCTCAAATGCCTTGCGGTTCGAGTGGCCGTAGCCCATCTCCATGATCAGCCATTCTCCGGCCTCCGGCGAGATCAGGGCATCGATCAGGTCATAGGCCTTGTCGAGTTGGTCGGCCCGTTGTGCCAGCATCAGGCCGCAGCACCATGTGAGGATGCCTTCCTTCGGTTTCATGTAGGCGACGGGAATACCCTGCGACTTCAGCGCGACGACCGAGCTGTTCCACGCGGAGGCAGCCACGACTTCCCCGGTGGCGAGCGCCTGCTCCATGGTCGTGTTGTCCGACCAGTAGAAGCGCAGCAGCGGCCGCTGCTTCCGCAGCACGTCCGCGACCTTGCGGATCTCCTCGTCGGACATGTCGTACGGGTCGTCGACCCCGGCGACGAGCGCGGCAATGACGGCAGTGTCCGTAATGTCCTCGCCGATCGACAGCCGGCCCTTGTATCGCTCGTCCCAGAGCAGCGTCCAGGACTCCTCCTCGATGTCGACGAGATCGGTCCGGTAGAGGACCGATGTGTTGCCCCAGTCAACCGGGATGAACCACTGCTTGCCGCCGTCGGACGCGCCGCTGATGCCGCGCAGTGCATCGAAGACGTCGGGCCAATTCGACAGGCGGCTAGTGTCGATCGGCTGAATCACGCCGGCATCGCGATAGCGCACGATCCGGCCGCTGCAGGGATGGACGACATCCACGGCGAAGCCGGCCTGAAGCTTCATGAGTGCTTCCTGCTCGTCGGCGAAGAGTGGCATCTCGGGCGTGCCGCCGTGCTTCTCCACATAGCCCGGGAAGAAGTTGGGATCGTCGTAGCCGCCCCATGTGAAATAGGTTGCCTGATCCGCGGCGCGGCCTGACCGTCCCATGACCGGAAGCGTGACCATCGCCAGGCCGGCCGAGGCTAGAATCTTGTTGAGCTGGCGCCGCGACAGATCGCCGCCGACGAGCCGGTCCAAAAGAGTAGTCGTCTTCATCCGCAGTCTCCCCTGTGTTGCAGAAGCCGTTGTGTCCGGCCGGCCTCACGGTTGCCGGAACCCCGAATCGGGTCTGGGAAAAGATCGTCGCTCCCGGGTGCTGAAGACATTATGAGACAACCATTCTCGGCCCGGACAGCATCCTGCCTTCGCACCGTCGCGGACGCTCCGTCACCGCAGGCGCCGTTGCGGTTCGGTCTCGCATGCGAGGTAACCTCTGCTGTCGGGCTGCCGCATGGAGCTACGCCTTACCGAACCGCCCGTCCCGGCGGCCGTTGCGTCAACGATTCGTTGAACGGCCATTCGAAATGATGCGTGGAGGCTTCGCCGGAAGCCATTTTTTTTTCTTATTTTCAAGGTGCAATCATGTTAAATGATGGCTTGAAGAATTGAATCACAATTTATCATCGCGTGGCGAAAGGTGCAAGCGAGGCTCCGCCGGTTGGGTCGGCGGCGCCGGTCGTTCCAACAAAAAATACCTTGAGGGCACGCACGGTGGCGTTACAGTAGCGCGAAAATTAAGAGCATTGTGAGGCCTTCAATCGTGCACATCGTCCCGCCCGGGTCTGACTCGGCCGATGGTTACGGCGACCAGTAAGACCCTCGTCGGACGAACCGAAAGGTTCGGTTTCCGCGCCCGAATTCGGGGAGCGTTCCTGCGTCACGAGGCGCTGCGGGGCTATCTGCTGCTGTCGCCGACGCTGCTCGTCATGGTCGGCATGATGATCGTGCCGCTCGTGGCGCTGGTGGTCCTGAGCTTCTGGACGCAAGACTATTTCGATCTCGTCCGGACCTTCACCCTCGACAACTATGCGGCGATCTTCGCGCTCGCGGAGGAGGGGCCGAGCGACTTTTCCGCGTTCCTCGCCAATCCGTTCGGCATCTTCGAGAATCCGATCTACCTCCTCCTGCTCCTGCGCTCGATCAAGATGTCGCTGACGGCGACCATCGCGGTGGTTCTGCTGGCCTATCCCATGGCCTACTTCCTGGCCTTCCGCGTGAAGCGCAACAAGCTCGTCTGGCTCATCCTGATCACCGTTCCGTTCTGGACCAGCTACCTTCTGCGCGTGTTCGCCTGGAAGGTCATCCTGGGCTTCAACGGCGTGATCAATTCGGGCCTCATGGGGCTTGGCCTGATCGATGAGCCGCTGGGCTTCCTGCTGTACAACCCGACCGCCGTCACGCTCACCCTCGCGCATGCCTGGGCGGCCTTCGCGATCCTGCCGATTTACGTGTCGCTGGAGAAGATCGACCGCTCACTGCTGGAGGCGGCAACCGATCTGGGCGACGGGCCGGTGCGACGATTCTTCCGGGTGACGCTGCCGCTCTCGATGCCCGGCACGATCGCGGCGATCCTGCTGGTCTTCATCCCGACCGTCGGCGATTACGTCACGCCCACCCTGGTCGGCGGCACCGAAGGCATCATGATCGGCAACATCATCCAGTCGCTCTTTGGCAAGGCCAACAACGCGCCGTTGGGCGCCGCGGTCTCCATCGTGTCGATGCTGACGATCACGCTGCTCGTCTGTCTGTTCCTGTGGCTCGTCGGCTACGGCAGGATGCGCCGGCGGGAGGCATGAGGTGATGAGCAAGGGCTTCCGCGTCGACCTGCTGTTCATCTACGCGATCCTGTATCTCATTTTTCTCTACGGGCCGGTCCTGCTGTTGCCGCTGTTCTCGTTCAACGACAGCATCTATATCGCCTTTCCGCTCAAGGGCTTCACCTTCGAGTGGTACCGGCAGATGGTGAACAACGCGTCCCTGATGGACGCGCTGTGGAACAGCGTGAAGCTCGGCATCGTCGTTTCGATCATCAGCACCGTGCTCGGAATCCTGGCGGCCAAGGCGGTGACCCGGTATTACCTCCCGGGCAAGGGACCGATCACCGGGCTGATCATGCTGCCGCTGGTCGTGCCCTCGATCATCCTGGCCATCGCGCTGCTGGTCCTGGCCCGCAAGATCTTCGAATTCCAGCTGTCGCTCTACACGATCGGCGCCGGCCACGTGCTCCTTTGCGTGCCGTTCGCCATGCTGGTCCTGGTCTCGCGGCTCGAGGGCTTCGACAGGAACCTGGAGGAGGCGTCCTACGACCTCGGCGAGAGCGCCTGGAGCACCTTCTGGCGCGTAACCTTCCCGCTGGCGCTGCCCGGGGTCGTGGCGAGTCTGCTGCTCTGCTTCACGGTTTCCTTCGACGAGTTCGTCCTGGCCTTCTTCCTGGCCGGCAACGAGGCGACCTTGCCTCTCTTCATCTTCAGCCAGTTGCGCTTTCCGAACCGCCTGCCCGGCGTTCTGGCGCTCGGCTCCTGTATCCTGGTCTTCTCCTTCGTGGTGGTCACCGTCGCCGAATGGTTGCGGCGTCGCGGCGTCCAGCCCACGAACAAGGGGGGCGCGATCTAGTCCAATGAGTGCTTCCGAGTCCTTCATCTCCATCCGCGGCGTGTCCAAGCATTTTGGCCCCGTGCGGGCCGTCGACGACGTGTCCATCGACATCAGGCGCGGGGAGTTCTTTTCGCTGCTCGGGCCGTCCGGCTGCGGCAAGACGACACTTCTGAGGATGCTGGCCGGCTTCGAGATGCCGACGAGCGGCGAGATCTATATCGACGGCCAGCCCATGTCGACCGTGCCGCCGAACGAGCGGCCGACCAACATGGTCTTCCAGAACTACGCCATCTTCCCGCATCTGGACGTCCGCGGGAACATCGCCTACGGCCTGCGCAAGCAGCGCCTGCCGAAGAAGGAGCTGGACGCCATCGTTGACCAGGCGCTGGAGATGATCAAGCTGCCGGGCTACGGCTCCCGGCGGGCCCATCAGTTGTCCGGCGGTCAACGTCAGCGGGTGGCGCTGGCGCGCGCGCTGGTGCGGCGCCCGAAGGTACTGCTGCTAGACGAACCCCTGGGAGCGCTTGACAAGAAGCTGCGCGAGGAGATGCAACTCGAGCTGAGGCAGATCCAGCAGACCGTCGGCATCACCTTCGTCTTTGTCACGCACGACCAGGAAGAAGCGCTCACCATGTCCGACCGCATCGCGGTCATGTCGAAGGGCAAGGTCCTGCAGATCGACAACTCGACGCGTCTCTACGAGGCCCCGACCTGCCGCGAGGTGGCGGAATTCATCGGAACGATGAACTTCCTCGATGGCGCCGTGGCGGCGGTGGAGAACGGTCACGCCGCGGTGGACGCCGGGCCGCTTGGCACCCTCTGGGTCCGGATGAACGAGCGGCCGGTCGCGCCGAACGCGCGGGTGACCGTGGCGATCCGGCCGGAGAAGGTGCAGATCGGCTGGGACCGGCCGAACCAGTCGCACAACGTGTTCGAGGGGCGCATCGGTGCCGAGGCCTATCTCGGCGACCGCAGCCACTACTATGTCGAGGTTCCCGGAATGCCGAAGCGCGTCGCCGTCGCCTATCAGAACATGGCGCGGAGCCTCGACAACAGCAGCGATCAGGGCCGAACCGTCTGGCTCTTTTGGCCCCCCGATTCCGCGATTCTTCTGCCGGCCGACTGAACGTCGCCGAACCATCCGTTTTCGCACTCCGTGCAACCGGGCACGGGAGCCGAGTGGTCGTCTACCGTCGCGGTCGTGTACCGTCATGGGGCCGTCGATTTCCGGCAAATGGCGCGAGGGCCTTTGATCGAGGATGCAGGCCGCCCCACGACGCGGGCGTGGCGGCACCGGATGCGTACGGATGCGTAGAGGAACCGAGGAGCTTGACATGACGGACGCGGTGCGGGTCGAACGGCGCGGGCATGTTCTGGAAGTCACGCTGGACCGGCCCAAGGTCAACGCCATCGACATCGAGACGAGCCGCCAGCTCGGCGAAGCCTTCGTCACGCTGCGCGACGACCCGGAACTGCGGGTCGGGATCCTGACCGCCGCCGGCGACCGGATCTTTTCGGCCGGCTGGGACATCAAATCCGCGGCCGCCGGCAACGAGGAGGTCGGTAAGTGGTGGGAAAAGGACTACGGCCCGGGCAGCTTCGCCGGACTGACCGAACTGTGGGACCTCAACAAGCCGGTGATCGGCGCCATCAACGGTCTTGCCCTTGGCGGCGGGTTCGAACTTGCCATCGCCTGCGATCTCCTCATCGCCGCGGAGCATGTAGAGTTCGCCATGCCCGAGCTGCCGATCGGCATCCTGCCGGATTCGGGCGGCATCCAGCGCATTCCGCGGCGGCTGCCCTACAACATCGCCCTCGAGCTGCTGCTGCTCGGCCGCCGCATGAGCGCCGCGGAAGCGCATCACTACGGCATGATCAACGCCGTGGTGCCGAAGGACGAGCTGATGCCCAAGGCGCGGGAATGGGCGGAGATGATCGCCTCCGGCGCGCCTTTGACGATCCAGGCTCTCAAGGAGGCGCTGCGGGCGATCGAAGGCGTGAGCGTGCGCGAGGCCTTCCAGATCATCCGCAGCGGCGAGCTCGCCACCTACGAACGCGCGCTGGCCTCCGAAGACTCGAAGGAAGGGGTGAAGGCCTTCGCGGAGAAGCGGAAGGCGAACTTCCGGGGTCGATGACGCCGGATGCGGCGCATGGCCGACAGCGGACGGCGCCCGTACCGTCCGGTTAGATCCAGCCGATATCGCTGAAGAGTCGAGGCACGCGGTCGAGCGTCGGCAGGATCACGTCGGGCTCGTAATCGGGCAGCGGCGGACGTCCCGTGCCGCGGTCGATCCAGATGCATCGGAATCCCATGTCTCGCGCCGCGACAAGGTCGAGATGCGGGCTGGCGCAGATGTGGACGATCGCATCCTTGCCAGCGCCGACCGCGCTGTGCGCGTGCTCGAAGATGCGGCGCGACGGCTTGTAGGCGCCGGCCTGCTGCGCGGTGACGACCCGGTCGATATGGCCGCCTAGCCGGGCAACGTTTCCGGCGATGATGTCATCGTCGGTGTTCGAAATGATGCAGAGCTTGAAGCCCGCCTTCTTAAGCTCACCGAGCGCCTGAACGACCTCAGGGAAGGGCGGCATCTTGGAGATCCCTGAGGTCAGGAGCTCGGTATCCGAGGCATCGCAGGGCAAGCCCAGATCCTCCATGGCGAGACGCAGACTCTCGCCCGCGATCTCCCGGAATGTGCGATACATTGGCGCCTGCTCAAGCACGTGCTCGTGCTTGTCATAGATGCGCATTACGGTCGCCGGATCGACGTTGCCGACGCCGTGGCGGTCAAGAATTTGCCGGACGCCATTCAACAGACCTTCATCCCATTGGATCAGCGTGCCGTAGCAGTCGAAAGTCAACCAATCGGGACGGCTGCCGGCCAGAGTCATGGCTTCGTCTCCTTCTCGAAGTCGCAGCGCGATCGCACAAGTCTCCCTCCGCCCGTTCCTCTGACGCAAGCATGAGGGGCGGACAGAGACATCCGGCCGGGCTGAACTCGATACCAGGCGTGGTGACCGGGCCTAACAGTCCTTAAGCGAGTGCCCCGGACCTCCGCCCGGGCTTGCCGTCAGGCGCCGTGTGGGCGGAGGAGAGCGCGCGAGATGATGTGGCGCTGGATCTCGGAGGTGCCGTCCCAGATCCGCTCGACCCGCGCGTCGCGCCAGAAGCGTTCGATAGGCAGCTCTTCCATCAGGCCCATGCCGCCGAAGATCTGCACGGCGTGATCCGTCACCCGGCCGAGCATCTCGGTGGCATAGAGCTTCGCCATGGCGAAGTCCTCGTCGGCGGCCGTGCCCTCGTCGGCCTTCCAGGCGGCCTTCAGGACCAGAAGCTCGGCCGCCGCGATCTCGGTCGCCATGTCGGCAAGCTTGAAGCTCGTGCCCTGGAATTTGCCGATGGGCTGCCCGAACTGCTTGCGGGTGGCCGCCCACTCCGTCGCCATTTCGAGGGCGCGCTGCGCGCGGCCGACACACTGAGCCGCGACGGTGAGTCGCGTGCCGCCGAGCCACTCGTTGGCGACGTCGAAGCCGCGATGCTCCTCTCCAAGGATCTGGTTAACGCCGACCCGGCAGTCCCGGAAGGTCAGTTCGCAATGATGGAAGCCGCGATGCGATACGGCGCGTGAGCCGAGCCGGACCTCGAGTCCAGGCGTGTCCTTGTCGACGAGGAACGCCGTGATCCGCTTGCGTTGCCCCCGCGGCGTCTCCTCCACGCCGCTGGCCGCGAACAGCACGATGTAGTCCGCCACGTCGGCGTAGCTGATGAAGTGCTTCGTCCCGTTGATGACGTAGTGATCGCCGTCGCGCACGGCGCGGGTCTGCATGGAGCGGAGATCCGAGCCGGCATTGGGCTCGGTCATGGCCAGGCACTCCACCCGCTCGCCGCGGATGGTCGGCAGCAGGTACCGCTCGATCTGCTCGCCCTTGCAGGCGCGCAGGATGTTGCTCGGACGCGCCACGATGTACTGGAGCGCGAAGGCGGTGCGGCCGAGCTCCCGTTCCATGAGCGCGAGGCTGACGTGGTCAAGTCCCCCGCCACCCAGCTCCTCCGGCATGTTCGCGGCGTAGAACCCCGCCGCTATGGCGCGCTCCCGAATCTGGGCGATGAGGTCCGGCCGCACATGATCGGTGCGCTCGACCTCCTCCTCATAAGGAACCAGCTCGGCGTCAACAAAGCGGCGGACGCTGTCCACCAGCATCCGTTGCTCGGGCGTCAGGCTCAGCTGCATGGCTCCGCTCCAGCGTGATCGGGTCGCAAACGTCGGTCTAGCCTTGCCCGGGACCGCCGAACGCATTTGATGCCGTTCGACCGGGACATGACTGTTCCCGACGCGAACGGCCTGCCATATACCAGCCAAACGGGCTCCAACCGAGCCCTTTTTTGCACGAGGCAAAGGCGCCGCGAGTCGCGGCGCCTTTGCCGGCAAGGGGCCTGTCGGCCCGCCTCTTGCATCCTATTGGCCGGCGTCCGGCACTGCCTGCTCCGGTTCCTGCGGCATCTGCTGCTCTGCGGTGTCCTCGTATTCAGGGGCCGCCTCGAGTTCCTCGCGCGTCATGTTGACGACGACCTGATCATTCTCCGGCGATATCCGTACGCGGTTCCAGTCGACGGCGACCTGCTTCGCACCGATGCCGAGGAAGCCGCCCACCTCGATGATCGCGGCCTCGACCTCGCCTTGCTCGGTCAGGACGAGATCGCCGATTTTCCCGAGATCCTCGCCCTCTGGCGTCCGGGCCGTCATGCCGATGAGTTCGTCAGTGTCAACGCGATCTTGGCCCTGCTGAGGCTCGACCGTGGCCTGTTGCTCGGTCATTTCGCCGCGCTCCGGGGTGCCGGGCATCGCTTCCTGATCGGCCGCGTCCATGGGCTCTTCCTCGACGACGGCGACGTCGGCGTCTTCATCCGCGGGAGTGACCGCGACCGCCGCCCCCTGCTGGCCGGCCTGGCCTTGGGTGGCTTGCGTGGCTTGCGTCACCGCCTGCTGCGCGCCCTGTGAATCCTGCCGCTGGAGGGCGTCTTCGGCCTGCTGAATCGCCTCCTCGACCTTGGTCAGCATCTCCTGCTGCTGACCCTGGGCTTGGTGTTCGGCCTGCTGAAGCGCCTGACGGGCCTCGTCAAGGGCCTGCTGTGCGCCCGGTTGATCGTTCTGCTGCAGCGACTGCTCGGCCTGCCGCAAGGCCTGTTGGACCTTTTGCATCTGTGGCTGGCCTTGCTGGCCGCCCATCTGCTGCCCCTGGGGCTGCTGTTGGATCTGCTGCTGCTCGCCTTGATTTTGCGTCTGGTCCTGCGCCGTCGCCATCGCCGGGTAAGAGAGGGCGAGAAGGACGGCAGCGGTCGAAAGGAGTCTCGCTCGCATGGGAACCTCCGCGTCTGCGCTGTGCGAACCGTAGCGAGTCCAACAGAGGCGTCCGGTGATTGTTCCTCGTCGGCCACGTGGCGGCCGAGGGCGGACTCAGTTCTTGCGCCGAGGCGGATCGTAAAAGGGCCGTGGCACGACCCGGCAGGCGACGAGGCTGCGCTCGATCTTCAGCTCCTTCGGATGCCAGATCTCGACCTGGAGTGAGGTTCCGAGGTCCGCCCAGGGGCCGTCGACGGTCGCGATGGCGATGTTCTTCTTCAGCGTCGGCGACCAGATCGCCGAAGTGGTTCGGCCGACCTCGCGTTTGCCCGCATAGAGGAAGGCATCGACCGCGGGTTTCCGGCCGTCGATCTCCAGCCCGACGAGTGCCCGGCGGGGCCGGCCGGCCGCGCGCTCGGCCGCCAGCGCCCGCTTGCCAACGAAGTAGGGCTTCCGCAGGTTGACGGCCCAGCCGAGCCCCAGCTCGTAGGGCGATCGCTTTTGGGACGGCCGCAACGCCTCGTTCGCGCCGATGAAATCGACGTTCACCAGAATGAAGCCGGCTTCGATACGGGCGAGATTGAGCGCCGCGGAGCCGATCGGCTGAAGGTTGTAGGGGGCGCCGGCGGCCATCAACAGGTCCCACAGCCAGACCGCATCCGCCGGCCGAACCCAGATCTCGTAGCCGAGATCGCCGGTAAAACCGGTACGGGAGACACGCAAGGCGCGGCCGTCCAGCGTCGTCTCCAGAAGATGCATATGGGCGAGCCGATCGAGCCCGCCGACGCCCATCTCGGTCAGAACGGTTCGGGCAAGGGGGCCCTGCACCGAAAGGCCCGCGATCTCCGCCGAGACGTCGTCGATCGTCACGTCGAAACCATAGGCCGTGTCCTTGAGCCAATGAAGGTTGGGCAGCGCGGCGTTCAGCAGAAAGTCGTCCGCGCCCAGGCGGAACAACGTGCCGTCCTCGATCACCTTTCCGTCGTCGTCGCACCAGGGCGTGTAATAGGCCTGGCCGACGGCGCAACGGCCGATGTCGCGGGTGATCAACCGGTCGACGAACCGGGCCGCGTCGGCGCCCGTGATCCGGTATTTGAGAAGGGGCGAGACATCGTAGACGGAGGCGCTGTTGCGGATCGCGAAATACTCGCGCTCCATGCTGTCGAGATAGGTCGCCGTCACGTAGCCTTGCCAGCGCTCCCAGGCATTGGCGTGCGCAAGCGGCGCGATCCGCTCATGGAAGGGAGTCTTGCGAAGCATGGGCGTGGACATCACGCAGCCCTCCGCCGCGCCGCAGCGTAGTCTTTCAGCGCTTCGCGAGCCGCGTTGGCTCCCGGCGCCCCGCTCACACCCCCGCCGGGATGGGCGCCGGCCCCGCAGAAATAGAGTCCCGCAACCGGCGTCCGATAGCGCTGGAATCCGCCGACCGGACGCAGCAGGAAGACCTGATCCAGGCTCATCTCGCCGTGATGCCAGTGTCCGCCGGTCAAGCGGAAGCGGTGCTCCAGATCCTGCGGAATCAGCACCTCCTGCGCGATCACGCGGCCCGGCAGATCCGGGGCGAGCGCGCCGAGGGTCTCCAGCACGCGCGCGCCAATCTGCGCGCGCGCTTCGTCGGCGCCGATCCCGCGCAGCTGATAGGGCGCGAACTGCGCGATGATCGAGAGGACGTGGCGGCCCTCCGTGGCGAGCCCCGGATCCCAGACCGAAGGAATCGTGACTTCCAGGGCCGGCGCCTGAGAGACGCCGCCATACTTCGCGTCGTCGAAGGCCCGCTCGACGAAGTCGATGTCGGGCGCGAACACCAGACGTCCGCCGACCATCGCCGGCTCGTCACGCCAGGCTTCGGGCAAGCCGTCGAGGGCGAGGTGGATCTTGGCTGCACAGCCGTTCATGTGGATGCCGCGGACGCGGCGCAGGAAGCCCGTGTCGAACTGCGCCGGCCCGACGAGATCGAGGACGGTGCGGCGCGGATCGACGCCGGAAAGGACCATTCCCGCGGCGATCTCCTCGCCCGAGTCCAGCGCAACGCCCGTCGCGTGATCGCCCTCGATGCGGACATGGGCGACCGCCGCGGCTGTCCGAATCTCGACGCCCGCGGCGCGTGCCGCCCCGGCCAGGGCATCGACGACGGCGCCCATGCCGCCCCGCGGCAGGACCAGCCCGTTCTGTCGCCCGGCGACGTTGCCTGCCGCGCGGTAGAGGAGATTGAACACGCTGTTCGGCGACTTCGGCCCGAGGAACCCGCCGAGCACGCTGTCGAGCGCGAAGATCCCTTTGAGGGCGTCGCTCTCGAAGTTGTCGTCCAGAAGGTCGGCGGCGTTCATGCCGATGATCCTCGTCAGCTCCCGCATGTCGTGCCGGCCGAGGCGGCGCAGCGACAGCGCGAACTCGATCAGGGTCCGCCGGTCCTGCCAGGTCGGGGCGGAAATCCGGGGCGGAGTCTTCAAGAGGAACCGGCCCAGCGCCGCGGCCATGCGGTTGAAGCGCGCCGTGAAGGCGGGAAAGGTCTCGGCGTCGCGCGTTGAGAAGCGGGCGAGGGCAGCGCGGGTTGTTGCGTCGTCGGCGGAGAGGGTCAACCGGCTGCGGTCGGGCAACAGCGCGGTCGTCGGCAGATCGGTCGCAGCATAGGCGAGGCCGTGCCGATGGAGTTCGAGCTCCGCGACGATCCGTGGATGCAGAAGATGCAGGAGGTGAGCGACGGACGAGACGCGGAAGCCCGGGTGAAACTCGTGCGTCGCCGCCGCGCCGCCGAGCCGATCCGACGCCTCCAGCACCAGGGTCTTGAGCCCGGCGCGGCCGAGATAGGCCGCACAGACGAGACCGTTATGCCCGCCGCCGATGACGATGGCGTCATAGGAGGCACTGTTTTGCGTCTGTTTGCTCATGCCAGGACCCGAGCCTTGAAGTCCTTCAGGATCTCGCGCGCGGCATTGGCGCCGGGCGCCCCCATCACGCCGCCGCCAGGATGCGTACCGGAACCGCACAGATAGAAGTTCCGGACCGGCGTCCGGTACTGAGCCACGCCCGGAAACGGCCGGTTGAACAGAAGCTGGTCGAGGGTCAGCTCGCCGTGGAAGATGTTGCCTTCGGTCAGCCCGACCTCGTTCTCGAGGTCCCAGGGCGTTCGCACCTGGCAGTGCAGGATGAGGTCACGGAAGTTCGGACAATGCTCGGCGATCGTGTCGATGACGGTGTCGCCGAAGGCCTGCCGCTTCTCGTCCGTCCAGGGGCCGTCCGCCAGCTTGTAGGGGACATACTGGACGAACACGGACATGTAGTGCTTGCCCGGCGGCGCCATCGTCGGATCGACCGTCGAAGGGATAACGATGTCGAGGAACGGACGGCGCGACCAGCGGCCGTATTTGTAGTCGTCGAACGCGCGTTCCAGATAGTCGAGGCTGTCGCCGATCTCGATGGCGCCGCAAAGCGCCTCGTCCGGCAAGCCGTTGAAGCGCGGCAGGCCATCGAGCGCGATGTTGAGCTTCCCGGACGAGCCGCGGATCTTGAATCGCTCCGCCTGCTCGTACAGTTCGTCCGGCAGGTGCTGGCGCGGCAGGATCTTGAGGAAGGTCCGCTTCGGGTCGAGGTTCGAAACGACGGCCGTGCCGTAGATTTCGTCTCCGTTGGCAAGGGCAACGCCCGCCGCCTTGCCGCCCTTGACGATCACGGCCGTCACCTCGGCTTCCGTCCGGATCTCGGCTCCGGCCTCGCGGGCGGCACCGGCGATCGCCTTGCTCACCGATCCCATGCCGCCGCGGGCGAATCCCCATGCGCCGATCTCGCCATCGACCTCGCCCATGTAGTGGTGCAGCAGCACATAGGCGCTGCCCGGTGAGCGCGGGCCGAGGGCGGTACCGATGATCGAGCTGCCGGCGTTGAGCGCTTTCACGATCTCGCTCTCGAAGTATTCGTCGAGGAAGTCGGCGATGCTCATCGTCCAGAAGCGCAGAATGTCGTACATCTGCCGCTCGCCCATCTGGCCGAACGCTCGGCCGATGCGCAGCAACCCTTCGATGTCGCCCCATTTGAACGAGGTCGGATCGGGCGGCGTCATCATGAGCAGCGGCTTGATGAACCGGCACTGGCGGCGGATCTCGAGGCTGTACTGATCATAGGCCTCGGCGTCCCGGAGAGAGTGGCGGGCGATCGAGCGCCGGTTACGGTCCGGGTCGTGGTAGAGAATGAGCGGCTCGCCCCGATGCGTCGGGCAGGCGGTCGTTTCGTACGGGATGACCTGAAGCCCGTGCCGCGGCAGATCGAGGTCCCGCATGATTTCCGGGCGCAGCAGGCTGCAGACGTAGGAACAGCTCGAATAGGTGAATCCGGGATAAAGCTCCTCGCTGACCGCGGCGCCGCCGATGATCGGTCGGCGCTCCAGCACGATCACCTTCTGTCCCGCTTTGGCGAGATAGGCGGCTGCGACCAGCCCGTTATGCCCGGCGCCGATGATGATCGCGTCGTAACGCTGCATGGTGGGTCCTAAGAGATCCTTTCCCGCGGGGGGAGAGGGAGTTTGTTACCGCCAACCGCTCTCATTTTGCCGCTCGCCGTTGCGTCTTGCGCGTCTCCCCTACCGTCGCATCGACCGCCGCTTCGAAGATCGCGAGCGTCTCGTCGAGGCAGGCACGATCGTGAGCAGCGGAGATGAACCAGGGCTCGCGCGAATCGGGCTCACACAGCACCCCGCCGTCAATCAGCCTGGCGGCGAGGGCGTCGTAGAAGCTGTAGTCGCTGAGCTTCCACTCCCGATAATTGGCTGGCGGCGTCTCGCGGAAGAACAGACCACCCATGCTCGGATGGCCGGTGAAGCTGTGCGGAATGCCGCGCGCGGCGAGGATCTTGCCCATGCCCTCCTGCATGCTCCGCCCGTAGGCGGCGATGCGCGCGAGCGCATCCGTGTCGCGCAGGATGGTCAGCGTCTTCTCGGCGGCGGCTAGGCTCATCGCCTGGGCGGTGTAGGTCCCGCCATGGGCGACGCCTTGGCCGAAGTGCCGCATCACGTCCTCGCGCCCGCCGATGGCCGCGATCGGATAACCGTTCGCCATCGCCTTCGCCACCGTGCAGATGTCGCCGGTAATGCCGTAGAGCTCCTGCGCGCCGCCCTTCGCAACCCGGAACCCCGTCTTCACCTCGTCGACGATCATCAGCACGTCGTATTTCGTGCAGAGGTCGCGGACCGCGCGAATGAACTCAGGCGTCGAGGGGATGCCACAGCAATTGCCGAGGATCGGCTCGATCAACACGGCGGCGATCGCGTCCCGATTCCGCCGAAGCACGTCCTCCAGGCGGTTCGCGTCGTTGTACGGCACCTGCCAGAACAGCTGTCGGGTAAGGCCCGGGATGCCCTTGCCGTAGGTCACCACGGCCGGGTCGTCCTCTATGGTCTCCAGGCTTTCCACGTCGGCCATCCACATGGCGGCGTCGAAGAGGCCGTGGTAGGACCCCTCGAAGAGGACGTAGCCATCCCGCCCGGTCGCGCCGCGTGCCAGACGCAGGGCCGCCATCACCGCCTCGGTTCCGGAGTTTGAGAAGCGTACGAGCTCGGCCGCCGGCATCATCTCATGAATCAGCTCGGCGACGACCAGCTCGCGCTCGGTGCCGAGGGCGAAGACGGTCCCGATCGTCTGTCCGTCGCGCGCCGCCGCATCGACTTCCTCATGGCAATGGCCGAGGATGACGGGCCCGTAGCCGAGGCGATAGTCGATATAGGCGTTGCCGTCGAGGTCCCAGACCCGGGCCCCGCGTCCGCGCTTCACGTAGATCGTCTTGTCGTCGCCCCAATAGCGGAAGTTCGAACTGACCCCTAAGGGAAGGCGTTGGATCGCCTTGCGAAAATGGGCGTTCGATGCATCGAGCTTCCGTGGCATGAATCGCTCTGTTCCTCCCAGCGGGCCGGTTCGTCGCCCCGGTACTTGATTATTGAATGCAGGTACAAAAATCTATCGACCCACAGCGCGCCTGTCCAGCATAATTGAATGGACATTTAACGTCTATCCATGAAAATGATTGACGCGGCGTGCGTGAGTCAACGCCTTGGTCGGACACGCGACAGTCGTTGGACGCCGATTCAGAAGGGCGATGGAGCCGAGCGGGACGGGAGGATCGGCTGATGGTAAAGGCGATGAAGGCGAAGGAGGCGCGGCGCCGCCAGCTGATCGAGGCGACCATCGCCGTCATCGGCCGGCAGGGTTACGCCAGTACGACGCTCACCCAGGTGGCCGGCGAGGCCGGCCTGTCGCCGGGGATTGTGAACTTCTACTTCAAGAGCAAGGAGCAGCTCCTGGCGGCGACGCTGGAGCATCTCGCCGAAGAGTACGAGACGTTCTGGAACGCGATGATCGCGGAGGCCGGCGAATCGCCGGCGGCCGGCCTCAAGGCGATGATCGAGGCCGACTTCCATCCCGCCGTCTGTACCCTGGAGAAGGTGGCGGTGTGGTTCGCCTTCTGGGCCGAAGCGCCGTCGCAGCCAGGCTATCGCGAGCTCGTCTCGAATCTCGAGGCCCGCTACTTCCAACAGACACGGGATCTGGTGGCGCGGCTGATCGCCGAGAGCGGTTGCCGCGACATCGATGCGGGCATGGTGGCCGGCGGGCTCAACGCGATGATCGACGGGCTTTGGTTCGACTTCCTGATCGACCCGCGGGATTTCGATCGGGAGGCGGCCAAGCGAACCTGTATCGCCTTTCTGCGAGGCCTGTTTCCGACGGCGTTCGCCGAAACGCCTGCAGACCGCGCAACGAGCGGAGGCGTGATCCAGCCGGTCGACGAATCGTCCGCGGCAGGCACGACGAACAACGAGACTCTGCCCGCTTGGACCTATCGCGATCCCGAATTCCTGGCGCTCGAGGCGCAGGCGCTGTTTACGCCATCCTGGCAGCTTGTCTGCCACGCAAGCGACCTGCGGCGGCCCGGCGATTTCGCGACCCTGGACCTGCTGGATCACAGCGTCTTCGTGGTTCGCGGCGAGGACGGGGCGCTGCGGGGCTTCCACAACGTCTGCCGGCATCGCGCCGCGCGGCTCGTCGAAGGGCCGGTCGGCCATTGCGCCCGGGCCGTGGAATGCCCCTATCACGGCTGGACCTACGACCTCACCGGCCGCCTCAGGGCTGTGCCGGCCGAGCGCAGCTTCGCCCACCTCGATTGGGATGCCCACGGGCTGCGCCCGGTTGAGGTCGATGAGGTTCTGGGATTCGTCTTCGTCCGCTTCGGCAATGCCGACAGCCCGGCAGGCGCTCAGACCCTGAACGACCTCCTGGCACCCTATGCCGACGAGCTGGCCGCCTATCGGCCGGCAGAGATGGTGCCCCTCGGGGACCTGAGGGTTCTCCAGGTGCCGGTCAACTGGAAACTGCTCGTCGGTAACTTCCTCGAGGGCTATGAGGTCGCGACCGCACATCCTGGCCTTGCCCGGCTGTTCGGACGCTACGCGGTTCAGGCGTCCGGGACCGGCGTCGCCCGGGCTATCGGCACGCTCAGCCGGCAACCCTCGCCGAACTGGAGCGAGCGGCATTACCAAAAGCTCCTGCCGCCGATCGATCATCTGCCGGCCGACCGGCACCGGAGCTGGTGCTACTATAGCCTCTTCCCGAACCTCGGCTTTGGCGTCTTCCCGGACATGATCAGCCTTTACCAGGTTCTGCCTGTCGCGCCGGACTTGAGCCTTCTCCGACTGCGCAGCTATGGCCTGCCGAGCGAGGACCGCGCCCTGCGGGCGGCGCGCTTTCTGAACGAACGCATCAACCGGCAGGTTCTGAAAGAGGACATGGCATTGCTGAAAGGCGTTCAACGCGGTCTGGCATCACCGAGCTTCGACACAGGGCTGCTGGCAGATACCGAAACGGGGCTGCGCTGTTTCTTCGACTGGCTACGCGATGCCTTGCCGGCGGCGCGGCTTCGGCGGCCACCGCCCGGTGGACCATCGGCGCTGCGCAAACCCGACAAGATGGGAATTTGAGGGACGAGCATGACGGAGAGTGGACTGCCGGCGGCGGGCGGGGCCGCGCGGCATCGGCTTGCACCATTGCTGACACCTGAGTCCGTCGCCCTGATCGGCGCTTCGCCGAAGGCCGAGACGGTCGGCAACGGGATGATCAAGGCGGTACGGCGCGGCGGCTTTGAGGGCCGGGTTTATCTGATCAATCCGAACTACGAGACGATCGAGGGGCAACCCTGCTACCCGTCGCTCGCCGAGCTGCCGGAGACAGTCGATCTGGCGGTCATCGGCGTGGCCAACGCGCGGATCGAGCAGCAGCTCGCCGAGGCGATCCGGCTGAAGGCCCGCGCGGCGGCCATCTTCGCGAGCTGCTATCTGCCGGATGATTCGGATCCGCCGCTGACCCGGCGGATCTCCGCCATGGCGCGCGCCGCCGGGATGCCGATTTGCGGCGGCAACGGCATGGGCTTCTACAACTTCGATCACCGCCTTCTCGTCTGTGGCTTTCCGCCGCCGGATTGGGTCGGGCCCGGCAACATGACCCTGATCACCCATTCCGGCTCGGTGTTCAGCGCGCTCTGCCACAACGATCGCCGGTTCCGCTACAACCTCGCGGTCTCCTCCGGGCAGGAGCTGGCGACGACCGCGGCGGACTATCTCGACTACGCGCTGGACCAGGAGAGCACGCGCGTCGTCGGCCTCTTCCTCGAGACCGTGCGCGATCCCGCCGGCTTCATCGCTGCGCTGCAGAAGGCGCAGGAGCGCGACATCCCCGTCGTCGCCCTGAAGGTCGGGCGCACCGCCGAAAGCGCAGCTCTGGCCGTGAGCCACTCCGGCGCCATCGCCGGCGATCACGCCGCCTATCAGGCGGTGTTCGATCGCTACGGCGTCGTCGAGGTCGATGACCTCGACTCGTTCGCCAACGCAATGCTGTTGCTCGGCCACTCGCGCCGGGTGGCCACGGGCGGACTGGCCAGCATTCACGATTCCGGCGGCGAACGCGAGCTTCTGGTGGATCGCGCCATCGCCAAGGGCGTCCCCTTCGCGCGGATCAACGAGGCGACCACCGCCAAGCTCGGCGCGCGCCTCGACCACGGGCTGGACCCGATCAATCCGCTCGACGCCTGGGGTACCGGCCACGATTACGAGGCCATCTTTGCCGATTGCATGAGCGCCTTGGTGGAGGACCCCGATACCGCCATCGGGGCCCTGTTCGTCGAGACGCGCAGCGGCCAATACCTGAACGAAGGCTACGCCCGGGCCGCGCAGGTGGCCGCCGCGCGGACCGACAAGCCGGTGGTGATCGTCAACAACCTTGCCGCCGTCGGCGACGACGATCTGACGGTGCGCTTGACCGAGGCGGGGATTCCGGTGCTGGTCGGCATCGATCCGGGCCTGACTGCCATCCGCGCCGCCTTCGCCCGTCGCGATTTTCGCGGTCGGCCGCCGATGACGCCACCGGCGGCCCCGCCCGGGATTCGGGCGCGGTGGGAGGCGCGGCTGCGCGCCGGCAACCCACCGCTCGACGAAGCCGAGAGCCTGACGGTGCTTGCCGATTATGGCCTGCCGGTGCTGCCGCATGCGATCGTCGAGGACGGAGCGGCGGCTGTCTCCGCGGGGCGCATGCTCGGATTTCCCGTGGCGCTGAAGACAGCGATGCCGGGCATCCTGCACAAGTCAGACGTTGGCGGAGTCAAGTTGGGACTGGCCGACGCGGCGGCTGTGACTGCGGCCTATGACGACCTCGCGCGCCGGCTGGGCCCGCGAGCGCTCGTGACGCCGATGGCTGCAGAGGCCGGAACGGAACTGGCCTTCGGCTCCGTGTATGACGCCCAGTTCGGGCCGCTGGTCCTGGTCGGCGCCGGCGGCGTCCTGATCGAGCTGCTGCGCGACCGCGCGGTCGCTTTGCCGCCCTTCGACGCGGCGGCCGCGCGCCGGCTCCTCGACCGGCTGGCGGTCCGGCCCCTGCTCGACGGGCGGCGCGGGATGCCGCCGGCCGATCTCGATTCCGTCGCCGTTGCACTCGCCGCCTTCTCGGCGATGATCGCGGACCTGGCTGGGCTGGTGCAGGAGGTGGACATCAACCCCGTCCTCGCCGGACCGTCCGGTTGTCGCGTGCTCGACGCATTGATCGTGCCGAGACAGGCGGCTGCGGCGAGCGACGGCGTAGGATGACCGGCAACAGCCCTTGAATGGGGATCGAGCGATGCGGACGAACGCCAACGATCACGCTTTTACCGCCACCGAGCTTCGCGGCACCAGCTATGAGCCAACCTTTGCCGGCGCCCTCAGCTTCCTGCGGCGGAAATACAGCAGGGACCTGACCGACGTCGATGTCGCCGTCACCGGGATCCCGCTGGACACCGCCACCACGAATCGGCCGGGCGCGCGATTCGGCCCGCGCGCGATCAGGGAAGCTTCGGCGAACATAGCCTGGACGCGGCCCTACGGCTGGAGCTTCGATCCTCTGGAGAAGCTCGCTGTCGTCGACTTTGGGGACTGTCGCTGGGACCACGGCCGTCCAGAGGAGATTCCGGAGGCAATCGAGGAGCATGCGGCGGCGATCCTGGCAAAAGGCGTCGCCTTGCTTTCGCTCGGCGGCGACCATTTCATCAGCTATCCGCTGCTCAAGGCCCACGCCAAACGCCATGGACCGCTGTCGCTGATCCATTTCGACGCCCATTCGGACACCTGGAACGACGCCGAAGGGCTGGGCCGCGTTGATCACGGCACGATGTTCTACCATGCGGCGCGGGAAGGGATCGTTGATCCGGCCCGGTCGGTCCAGATCGGTCTCAGGACGCACAACGATGATTTGCTCGGTTTCAACGTGCTTGACGCGCCGTGGGTCCATGAGCACGGCGCCAAGGCGGTGGTTGCTGAGGTGAAACGGATCGTTGGCCAGCACAAGGCATATCTGACCTTCGACATCGACTGTCTGGATCCGAGCTTCGCGCCCGGCACCGGCACCCCGGTCTGCGGCGGATTGTCGACGGCGACGGCGCTCGCGATTCTCAGAGGCCTTGCCGGAATCGATTTCGTGGGCATGGATGTCGTCGAAGTGGCACCAGCCTACGACGTCGGCGGGATCACGGCGCTCGCCGGCGCAACCATCGCCCATGAATGGCTCGCTCTCTACGCCGTGCGTCCGGGCGGTCCGGCGTCTTAGCACGTCCAGAACGGCCTTCTGCACGGAACGCCCCAGGGCAAGGGTAGGGAGGCGCTATCCATAGACGTGCCGTCATCGGCGGTCAGATCAAGAAGCGCGGCCTCGGCCTCTACACCGGCTGGTGCTGACGGCCGGCCGGTTCATGGCGGTGATCGGAACTCCGCCCGGCAGCCTCTGTTAACCCTTGACCGAGCAGGGGCAGCCTGATGGAGAGACCGATGGACATCTACGACGCGTTGAGGCAAGACCACGACAGGGTCAAGACACTACTCAAGGACCTTCGGAACACCGGAGAGAACGACGCGGCGGCGCAGGAGACCCTTCTGACCGCGCTCAAGCAGGAGCTCGAGATCCATACGGCCTTCGAGGAGGAGGTCTTCTATCCGGTGGTGGCTGAGCAGAAAGAGGCGGCGGACGAGATCGCCGACGCCATCGACGAACACGACGAGGCCATGACCATACTCGAGGAGCTGGAGGGTATGGGCGCCGGCACCCCCGAATGGCAGGAACAGCTCGCGATGCTGGTGGATACCCTGGACCAGCACATCGAGAATGAGGAATTGGAAATCTTCAGGATGGCGAAGGAGACGATCGACGGAGAGCGAGCGGCCCAGATGGCCAAGGACTACCAACAGCAGAAGCAGCAACGGATGCAGGCATCGGCCTAGCCGGCTGAGCCGGGGGAGCGGTCGCCATCCCGGTCCGCTCGCGCGCGACGCCGATGGCGGCGACCTGGGTCATGCGATACTCTTGGACAAACGCGTGCTCGTCCTACATGTCTAGCAGGGCAGGGCAGTGGACGGTCCGGAGGGCGCATGACAAGGATCACCGTGGTCCGCGAAGCCGAGAACTATCGCCTGATCAAGGACGATCGGAACCGTTACGCCGTCGTCGAGGTCCGGAGCGGCCGGGTTTATTCGCTCGACGTCAAGAACCGCGCCGAAGCCGACGACACCCCCGCCGGCATGATCGCGGTGGTCGGCCCGAACGGCTGGGGTCCCGAGGCGGCGGCGCGGCGACGGTTCCGCTCCGCCGTCCGGCAGGAACGACGGTTGAGCGAGGTGATCTGGTGAGAGGCCCGGCCGAGTCCCGCGCGGCGCCGCCGGCTTGGCTGCGGCCGACCGTCGAGTACGGGCCACTCGCGGTCTTCTTTCTAACCTACCTGACCTCCGGCCTTCTGCCCGCGACCGGAGCGTTGATCGCAGCGACGGCGGTGGCGCTGATCCTGTCGGTCGTCACGACGCGTCGCGTTCCCTTCATGCCGCTGGTCACGGCGGCCGTGGTCGGCGTCTTCGGCGGCCTGACCCTGTGGCTGAACGACGAGACCTTCATCAAGATGAAGCCGACGATCATTCAGGCGCTGTTCGCGGCCGTGCTCGTCGGCGGGCTGCCGTTCGGCTGGCTTCCCCTGAAGATGATGCTGGGCACAACATGGCCGATGGCAGAGGCGGGATGGCGTCGCCTGACCCTCCGCTTCGCGGGTTTCTTCGCGGCCATGGCGGTGCTCAACGAGGTGGTCTGGCGGACCCAGTCGACCGACGTCTGGGTCGCGTTCAAGGTCTTCGGCATCATCGGCCTGACCTTTCTGTTCGCCCTCGCCCAGATGCCTCTCATGACCCGCTATCGCCAGTCTGACCCGGTCACGTCAGAGGCCGGCGACGGGTAAGACTGCCCCGAGGCAAACCGGTTCTTGTAGGGAAGGGTTTGAACCCCGCCCCTACCGGGCTTCGGAGGGGCCTCCTTCGGCCTCTCTGGCTATGACCGCAAGGAACGCGTCGGCATAGCGTTCGAGCTTTGCCTGCCCGACTCCGGCGAGCGTCGCGAAGGCGCGCCGGTCCCGCGGCCGAAGGCGCGCCATCTCCGCCAGCGTGCTGTCGTGGAAGATCACGTAGGGCGGGACTCCCTGCTGCCGGGCGAGTTCCGCCCGGCAGGCGCGCAGGGCGTGGAACAGCCGGTCGTCCTCCGGGTGCTCGAAGATCGCGCGCGTCGCTTCCGCGCGGTTTGCTTTCGCCCCGCGCCGCCGTGTTTCGTCCCGGCGCAGCTCGATGCGCCGCTCGCCGCGCAGGACCGCTCGGCACTCTTCGCCGAGATGCAGGCCGCCATGGCCCTCGACATCGACGACGAGCAAGCCGAGCGCCACCAGCTGACGGAAGATCGAGCGCCACTCGTCGCGGCTCCGGTCGCGGCCGATGCCGAATGTGCTGAGCTTGTCATGGTCGAGGTGGCGGATGCGTTCCGTGTCGCTTCCGACGAGGACGTCGATGACGTGCCCGGCGCCGAAGCGCTGGCCGGTCCGATAGACGCAGGACAGGGCCTGCTGCGCCGCGACCGTCCCGTCGAAGCTCTCGACCGGCTCCAGGCAGGTGTCGCAGTTTCCGCACGGCCCGTCGCCGGTCTCGCCGAAGTAATCGAGCAGCACCCGGCGCCGGCAGCGGGTCGTCTCGCAGTAGCCGAGGAGGGCGTCGAGCTTGTGGCGCTCGATTCGTCGCTGCCGCTCCGGCGCCGCCGATGCCTCCGCGAGCTGCCTCAGCTTCATGACGTCCTGGAAGCCGTACAGCATCCAGGCATCGGACGGCAGACCGTCCCGGCCCGCACGGCCGGTCTCCTGATAATAGGCTTCGAGGCTCTTCGGCAGGTCGAGGTGGACGACGAACCGCACGTCCGGCTTGTCGATCCCCATGCCGAACGCGATGGTCGCGACCATGACGATCCCGTCTTCCTTGAGGAAGCGGTCCTGATGGCGGGCGCGTACGGCCTTGTCGAGCCCGGCGTGGTAGGGCAGGGCGGTGTATCCCTGCTCCGAAAGCCATTTGGCCGTCTCCTCGACCTTGCCCCGGCTCAGGCAATAGACGATGCCCGAGTCACCCCGGTGATCCTCGAGGAAGCCAAGGAGCTGGGCGCGCGGGTTCCGCTTGGGCGTGACCTGATAGCGGATGTTCGGGCGGTCGAAGCCCGCGACGAAGACCCGGCCCGCGCCGAGACCGAGGCGCTCGAGGATATCGCGTCGCGTCGGCCCGTCGGCGGTCGCCGTCAGCGCGATCCGCGGGATCATAGGGAACCGGTCGTGCAGCTGAGAGAGCTGCAGATACTCCGGCCGGAAGTCATGGCCCCATTGCGAGACGCAATGCGCCTCATCGATCGCGAAGAGGGCAAGCTCGCAACCATCCAGCAGGGAGAGGAAGCCGTCCGTCAGCAGCCGTTCCGGCGCCACATAGACGAGGTCGAGCTCGCCCGCGCGCATTGCGCGCTCGACCTGCATCGCCTCGGAGAAGGAAAGGGTGGAGTTCAGAGCAGCCGCCGCCACGCCGCGCTGCCGAAGAGCCTCGACCTGGTCCTGCATCAGCGCTATGAGCGGCGACACGACGATGGCGGTACCGGGGCGGCAGAGCGCCGGGATCTGGTAGCACAGGGATTTGCCGCCGCCGGTCGGCATCAGCACCAAGGCATCGCCCCCCGCATTGACGTGGTCGATGATCTCGGCCTGCTGCCCCCGGAAGGAAGCGAAACCGAAGACGGTACGCAGCACCTCCAGCGGATCGCGCCGCAGCGGGCTGCGGGCAACCGATTCGAAGGGGGAGGGGATCGCGGCGTCAGGCACGTTCGCGCGTGGTCGTGAAACGGAGTTCGGGCCAATGCTTCTCGGTATACCCCAACTCCCAGGCGTTGCGCGCCAGGAAGACCGGCGCGCCGTCCCGATCTTCGGCGACGCTGCCGCGGGTTGCCTCGATGAAGCGTTTGATCTCGGCGGGGTCGCCGTCGATCCAGCGCGCGGTTTCGTAGGGCGCCGCCTCGAAACCCGCCTTGACGCCGTACTCAGCGGCGATCCGGGTCTCCAGCACGTCGAGCTGGAGCTGGCCAACGACGCCGACGATCCAATTGGCGCCGATGAGCGGGCGGAAGACCTGTGTCACCCCTTCCTCGGCCAGGTCCTCGAGGGCCCGGCGAAGATGCTTGACGCGCATCGGGTCGTCGAGCCGTACGCGCCGGAGGATCTCGGGCGCGAAGTTCGGGATTCCGGTAAACCGCAGCGCCTCACCTTCCGTCAGCGCGTCGCCGACCCTCAGGGTTCCGTGGTTGGGGATGCCGATGATGTCACCGGGCCAAGCCTCTTCCGCAAGGTCCCGGTCCTGAGCGAAGAAGAAGATCGGGTTGTAGACGCTCAGCGCCTTGCCGGTACGGACCTGGGTCAGCTTCATGCCGCGCCGGAAGCGGCCGGAGCAGATCCGCATGAAGGCAACCCGGTCGCGATGGTTCGGGTCCATGTTCGCCTGCACCTTGAAGACGAACCCGGTCACCCGGTCCTCGTCCGCCTCGACCATGCGGGATTGCGTCGCCTGCGGGCGGGGCGGCGGCGCGAACTCGGCGAGCCCGTCGAGCAGCTCGCGAACGCCGAAATTCTTGAGCGCGCTGCCAAAGAAGACGGGGGTAAGATGCCCGTCGCGATAGCTGTCGCGGTCGAACGGCCGGCAGGCGGCGCGGACCAGCGCCACGTCCTCGTGTAGCCGCTCGAGCCGATCCGCCGGCAGCGCCCCGTCCATTTCGTCTGCGGAAACGATCCGGCCCTGGCCGTTGCCCTTGTTACCGTCGTCGAACAGGAGCAGCCGGTCGCGCCGGAGATCGTAGCAGCCCCGGAGATCGGCGCCCATGCCGACCGGCCAAGTGACCGGCGCGGTGTCGAGCGCCAGCTTGTCTGCGATCTCGTCCAGAAGCTCGTACGGATCGCGCCCCTCGCGATCGATCTTGTTGATGAAGGTGACGATCGGCATGTCGCGCAGCCGGCAGACCTCGAACAGCTTCAGAGTCTGCGGCTCGATGCCCTTGGCGGCATCGATGACCATCACCGCCGAATCGACGGCCGTGAGGGTGCGGTAGGTATCCTCGCTGAAGTCCTCGTGCCCCGGGGTGTCGAGCAGGTTGAAGGTCACGCCGTCGTACTCGAAGGTCATCACCGAGGTGGTAACGGAGATCCCCCGGGCCTGCTCGATCTTCATCCAGTCGGACCGCGCCCGACGCTGCTCGCCGCGGGCCTTGACGGCGCCCGCCAGCCGGATGGCACCGCCGAACAGCAGCAGGTTCTCGGTCAGCGTCGTCTTGCCGGCATCCGGATGGGAAATGATGGCGAAGGTCCGGCGCCTACGGGCGGCCTCTCCGACGGTCACGGGCGCAGGGCTGAGTGCGGACGTCATCGAGAGGCAATCTCCATCCATCGGCGGCGGCGCCACGCCGCCGCGTCAATCGAGAAATCCCCGTCCGGGGGAAAGGCAACGCGCGATTCGATCGGAACGAACCGGCGCGATACGGGTTCTTTCGGCACGGGACTTTTCCGAAAATCCATGGAGGTACGCAATGCCAAATTTAAACGGCAAGACAATCGCGATTCTGGCAACCGACGGCTTCGAGCAGTCCGAGCTGCTGGAGCCGAAGCGGCGCCTCGCGGAGGCCGGCGCGACCGTCCGGATCGTTTCGCCCAAGGCCGACAAGATCCGTGGCTGGAACCACACCGATTGGGGCGACAGCGTCGATGTCGACGTTCCACTCGACCAGGCCCGGGTCGAGGACTTTGACGCCCTGGTCCTTCCCGGCGGCGTCATGAATCCGGACAAACTGCGCACCGTTGAGCGCGCCGTTTCGTTCGTCCGGGAATTCTTCCAGACAGGGAAGCCGATCGGAGCGATCTGCCATGCGCCCTGGATGCTGATCGAGGCGGGCGTTATCCGCGGCTGCCGCGCGACCTCCTATCATTCGATCAAGACCGACATGAAGAACGCCGGCGCCGAGTGGGTGGACCAGGAGGTCGTCACCGAAAAAGGCCTGGTAACCAGCCGACATCCCGGCGACCTCGACGCGTTCTGCAGCAAGCTCATCGAGGAGATCGCCGAGGGCAAGCATGCGGAGCGAAAGGTCGCCTGAGCCGATAATCGTCCCGTCCTGAATCGGCCCCCGTTCCGGCCTCTCTCCGCTCGGCCGGGGCGGGGAGCCGCTGGTCCGGACCTCGATTTACGAGAATGCCTTGAATGCGATGATCGTGAAGGTGTCCTTGACACCCGGCAGTGTCTGCAATCGATCGGTCACAAACCGCCCGATGTCCTGCCCGTCGGCGAGGAAGCACTTTACCAGCAGATCGTACTGGCCGGAGGTCGAGTGCACTTCCGAAACCTCGTCCACGGTCTGCACCGCGGCGTCGGCCACCTCATAGGCTCGGCCGAGGTCACACTTAACCATCACGAAGATCGTCTGCATCGCCCCGCTCGCCGTCCACTTGCCTTACGCGGTCTTCCGCTCCTCCGCGGACTTCGTCAAGTATGGCCGAACCGGGCGGCGGAGGAAATTCGGAACGTGATCGCCGAAGGCGATCACCAGCCGGCGGTCGGTCTCTTCCTCGTCCATCGGCTCATCGCGTTCGGCTTCGGGCGTGGTCGCCGGCTGCGCCGCCGCTGGCTCCTCCGCCGCGGACTTTCTCGCTCGCCGCTTGCGGCGCGTCCGATCCTCGGGCTCTGTCGCCGCGACCGCACCGCCTTCCGCCGGCTCGGCGCTCCTGGCCTCAACCTCGGGACTCTCGTCGCGCGACGCTTCGCCGCGAGCGGCCTCATTCCGTGGGCGCTTCGGCTTCTCCACCGCGGCGGTCTGCTTGGCGCCGCGACGGCCGCGCCGACGGCGATCCTCGCCTTCCTCGAAATCCAGCTGTTCGATGCCCTCGATCTCGATTCTCGGAATCTCGCGGCCGATCAAACGGTTGATCGCCTCGATGAACTTGCCGTCCGACGGCGTGGCCAGGGTGAAGGCACGGCCCTCGCGTCCGGCGCGGCCCGTGCGGCCGATTCGGTGAACGTAGTCTTCGGCGTGGATCGGGACGTCGAAGTTGAAGACGTGGCTGAGCGCGAGGATGTCGATCCCTCGGGCGGCAACATCGCTCGCCACCAGCAGCGAGACCTCGCCGCGCTTGAACCGGTCCAGCGTCTCCGTCCGCCGCGCCTGCGACATGTCGCCATGCAGCGCGGCGGCGCTGAAGCCGTGGCGGGTGAGCGAACGCTGCAGAATGTCGACGTCGCGCTTGCGGTTGCAGAAGATGAGGGCGTTCTTCACCGACTCTGCCCGAATCAGGCGGCGCAGCGCCTCCCGCTTCTCGCGTTCGGCGACGACGGCCATGCCCTGCGTGACCGTCTCCGCCGGAGAGGCCGGCGGGGCCACCGTGATCTCCTTCGGGTTCATCAAGAAGGCGTCGGCCAACCGGCGGATCTCCGGCGGCATGGTTGCAGAGAAGAACAGGGTCTGCCGAATCTTCGGCAGCAGCGAGACGATCCGCTCGACATCGGGGATGAACCCCATATCGAGCATGCGGTCGGCCTCGTCGATGACCAGGATCCTGACGTCCGTCATCAGGATCTTGCCGCGCTCGAATAGGTCGAGCAGGCGCCCCGGGGTCGCGATCAGCACATCCACGCCACGGTCGAGGCGCTTCTCCTGGTCGGCAAAGGACTCGCCGCCGATCAGCAGGGCCATGCTGAGCTTGTGGTACTTGCCGTAGAGCTCGAAGTTCTCTGCCACCTGGGCTGCGAGCTCCCGGGTCGGTTCGAGGATCAGCGACCGCGGCATCCGCGCCCGCGCCCGTCCCGCCGCCAGGATCTCGATCATGGGCAGGGTGAAGGAGGCGGTCTTGCCGGTCCCGGTCTGGGCGCAGCCGAGGACGTCACGGCCCATGAGGACGATGGGAATGGCCTGCGCCTGGATGGGTGTGGGTTCCTTGTAACCTACGTCGCCGATAGCCCGTAGGAGTTCGGGGCCAAGCCCCAGATCGGCAAATGTCATGATATCCAGTTCGGGCAACAATAAAGGAAACGGAAGAAGAGCCGCCGCCCGATGCAAACGACTTCAATCTTGCGGGAGATATAGGGATCGGCCTCAATTTGTCAATCACATCCAGCCATGAAGGACTGGCGGTCGAGGCGTCTGGACCGGCCGGTCAGCAGGGCGGGGTGCACCGATCGTCGCCATCCCTGCGCTCCGGGTTCTGGGGCGGGAACAGGCGACTCGTCACCCTCCGAATGAAGGACCGGAAGGCCGGATCCTCGACCCCCGAGGCATTTTCCATTGCCGCCGAGAGGAAGGTCAGTGGGCGTGATCCCCGGCAGAATGCCGCCAGAAGGCGGACCGTCCCGTTCTCCGGCGACGGCGCGAGGGCGCCCGGACTGCCGCCGCAGACGACGGAGCCGTTGCTGGCCGCCGGCCCGTTGAAGATCATGCGGACGCGATAGGCCGTCGCGGCCTCATCGGAGGGCGTCGTGGTGAAGTCGACCCGGGGACCGAAATGGCTCCCCTGCATGTAAGAGATCACGGCGGCCTCGAACGCGGGCTGCGGCGAGCCAAAGGGGTTGCCGACGATCTCCGTCCACAGCTGACCATCGCCCCGTCCGGCGACGTAGCTCAGATCCTGGATCGAGTAGGACGTGCTGATCCGGGTATGGTGAATGACCCCGGGCCCGGTCGTGCATCCGGCCACCAGAAGCATCAACGCGGCGACAGCCGGGATCGGAGCGGCACGAAGAATCATTCGGCGGACATCCGGTAGAACGGATACCACGTCAACATAAAGCAGGATTGCGACAGCCGCCCACAAGAATCTGGCCGGCCGAGACTCGGGCCGGCGGCCGTTCCATTCCGACCGACAAACGGGGGTGAGAAGACGTCCCGATCCGGAGAGATCGAGACCATTGAGGCGCTGGGGCAGGCTATCGGTCGTCCCGCCAATAGCTGAGGTCCATGCCCAAAAGGCCCTCGAGCTTTCGGATGTCGGGCTCGAACTCGGACAGGAGCGTGGCTCGGGTTTCCGGCCGTAGCCTATGCCGCACCGGCTCGGCCAGGTTCATCCGGAGTATTCGTTCCCGAACGCCTTCCAGGCCGCCGAGATAACTGGACAGGAACCGTTTGGCCGGGCGCATGAAAGGCCGATTGATCAGCCGGTGGGCATGGCTGTGGAGCGAGACAACGATCTGTGAGCGGACGCGTTGAGTGGTGTTCACGCGGCTTCCCACGATCGATGGCTTGAATGACGGATCGACCCCGAGAAACGCGAAGACGCGGGAGCACTCCGCCTCGGGGTCGGCGAAGAAGTTTTCGTAAGTCTGTACGTAGATCCTTTCGCGCGGAAAGAGCCGGAAGAACGGCGTCAGTTGGCGATGGTAGAAGCCGAGTCTGAGATATTCCGGGTATCTCTCCAACTCGCGCTCGAACGTCGGCTCTCGATGATCCCTCTGGCGAATGATCTGGTAGGTTGAGAACAACACCTCCGCCGGGTTTCGCAGCAGCATGAGGATGCGGGCGTTTGGAAAGTGGCGATGGATTCGCTCGGCCGCCGCCGGATCCACGTAATAGGTCGGCGTCATGTCGCCGAGCAACGCCCCGGCGGGCGCGCCCTTGAAACGGCGTCGGTAGTATTCGATGCCCAGCGGGTATGTGAAGTCGCGGTGATTGAGAAAGGGCTCGTTGAAGAAGTTGAGTTCCTTCGCGGCCGGTATGAAAATCTGCGGATGCTGGCCGAGTGCCGTCGAAAGCCAAGTGGTGCCGGAGCGCGGCGCGGCGACCAGCACGAAATCGAGAAACTCGTCGGCCTGAGGCGCGGACGCTCCTCCTACGGGGTCATCCTTGATCGGTGCCCCGCGCCTTTCTCTGCGCAACTCACTCACTATGGCGTCCCTCGACGCGATCGCAGCGTCGCGTAAACCGCGACAGAAGAGCGCCCGAAGAACGCTGCCTCGGAAATCGAGCCACCAGCTTCGGGATAGCCGTCGATCGCCATTTCGTCGCGCGTACCATCTGCCGCGTATAATGGCGACCGGTGTATGAAAGTTCCGAAGGACCGGCCGAAGACGTGCGCCTCCTTGCGCGTCGCCGCTCGCCGGACTCTCTCGGCTTGGCAGCGGGGCCCGACCCGCCCCGGAATGCAGGCTCAGACGTCGATGTTGTCGACGAACCGGGCGTTCTCCTGGATGAAGGAGAAGCGAAGCTCCGGCTTGCGGCCCATCAGGCTTTCGACCAGCTCGGCCGTGCGCCGGGCCGCCGCCCGCTCGGCCTCGTCGCGGCCGTAGCGGTCGGGGATGCGGACCTGAAGGAGGGTCCGCTTCGCCGGGTCCATCGTCGTCTCCTTGAGCTGCGCCGCCGGCATCTCGCCGAGGCCCTTGAACCGGCTGATCTCCACCTTTCCGCGGCCGTTGAAGGCCGTCTTCAGAAGCCTGTCCTTGTCCGCGTCGTCGCGCGCGTAGATCGAGGTCGCGCCCTGGGTCAGCCGGTACAGCGGCGGCATGGCCAGGAACAGCCGCCCATTCTCGATGAGGCCCGGCATCTCGCGATAGAAGAAGGTCATCAGCAGCGAAGCGATGTGGGCGCCGTCGACGTCCGCGTCGGTCATGATGATGACCCGCTCGTAGCGCAGCCGATCGAGGTTGAACTTGTCGCGGGTGCCGCAGCCGAGCGCCTGGATCAGGTCCATCAGCTCCTGATTGGCCCGCAGCTTGTCGGCTGAGGCGCTGGCAACGTTCAGGATCTTGCCACGCAGCGGCAGCACCGCCTGGGTCACCCGATCGCGGGCCTGCTTGGCGGAGCCACCGGCCGAATCGCCCTCCACCAGGAAGATCTCGGTGCCGACGGCGCCCTCGCGGGTGCAGTCCGCGAGCTTGCCGGGAAGGCGGAGCTTACGGGTCGCGGTCTTGCGGCTGAGCTCCTTGTCCTGGCGGCGGCGCAACCGCTCCTCGGCCCGCTCGACGACGTAGTCCAGCAGGTCGCGGGCCCGCTCCGGGTCACCGGAGAGCCAGTGGTCGAAATGGTCCTTGATCGAGGCTTCGACCAGGCGCGCCGCCTCCTGCGAGGCGAGCTTCTCCTTGGTCTGCCCCTGGAATTGCGGGTCGCGAATGAAGACGGAGAGCATCACCCAGGCATCGCCGAGGATGTCGTCGGCCGTGACCTGGGCGACCTTTCGATTGCCGACCATCTCGCCATAGGCCTTGAGCGAGCGGGTGAGGGCGGTCCGCAGGCCGGTCTCGTGCGTGCCGCCTTCGGGCGTCGGCACCGTGTTGCAGTAGGAGTTGAAGAAACCGTCGCCCTCGACCGGCCAGCCGATCGCCCATTCGACACGGCCGCGATCATCGGGGAAGCTCGCCTCGCCGAAGAAAGGCGTCGCGGTCACCGTCTTGCGGCCGTTCTGGCTCGCGTTCAGGAAATCGAGCAAGCCGCCGGGAAAATGGAAGGTGTCGCGCGCCGGCGTGGTCTCCGGGTCGGAGATCAGCTTCGGGTCGCAGATCCAGCGGATCTCGACGCCGCGGAAGAGATAAGCCTTCGACCGCGCCATCCGGTAGAGCCGTTCGGGCCGGAAGCTTGCTCCCGCGCCGAAGATCTTCGGGTCGGGGTGGAAGCGGATTGTGGTGCCGCGCCGGTTCGGTGCGGCGCCTTGGCGGCGCAGCTTGGAGATCGCCTTGCCGCGCGAATACTGCTGGGTGTAGAGCTGCCGGTCGCGGGCCACCTCGACCGTGAGGCTGTCCGCGAGGGCGTTGACCACGGACAGGCCAACCCCGTGCAGGCCGCCCGAGGTCGTGTAGGCCTTGCCTCCGAACTTGCCGCCGGAATGGAGCGTGGTCAGAATCACCTCGAGCGCCGACTTACCCTTGAACTTCGGATGCGGGTCGACCGGGATGCCGCGGCCGTTGTCGCGCACCGTGACATAGCCGTCTCCGTCCAGCTCGAGCTCGATGCGGCTGGCATGGCCGGCAACCGCCTCGTCCATGGCGTTGTCGAGGAGCTCCGCCACCAGATGGTGCAGCGCACGCTCGTCGGTGCCGCCGATATACATGCCGGGGCGGCGGCGTACGGGCTCGAGCCCCTCGAGCACCTCGATATCCTTGGCCGAATAGTCACTGCCCTTGCGGGTGACGGTCTGAAACAGATCTGCCATGGGTGGGTTTGGATGGGAGGAAGAATGTGGCCGTATTATAGGAATGGTTACCGCCGATTCAAGCACGATCCTGTAGCTGCGGCGTAGAGCGTTAACAAGATATTGCGATTTTTCAGGAGCTTAAGCGATGCCCGAAAGCCCGCCGACCGACCGTGAACCGGCGCTCAGAACCGTCGCCATGCCGGCGGACACCAACCCGAACGGCGACATCTTCGGCGGGTGGCTGATGGCGCAGATGGACCTCGCGGGCAGCGTCGCCGCCGTCCGGCGGGCCGGGGGACGGGTGGTTACCGTGGCGGTCGAGGCCATGAGCTTCCATCGACCGGTGATGGTCGGCGATCTGGTGAGCTGCTACGCGCGGGTCGTGCGCGTCGGGCGCACCTCGCTGAGGGTAGAGGTCGACACCTGGGTGGAGCGCTATGCGCGCAGCACCGTCGAGAAGGTGACGGAAGGGGTCTTCACCTACGTCGCGGTCGATGACGCCGGGCGGCCGCGCCCGGTCCACTTGGATCCGGAGGTCTGACCGCCGGCTCAGGGGCGGGTTAGATTCCCGCCTCGGCACTTGAGACAAACGCAAGGCTCTTGTTTGTTATTCGTTAATTTCTCGCATCTAGCGTCGGACCGCTGCCATTGGACTTGATGTCACGCCGCGCTGATGCCCTCATTTTTCCGATTGATTTTCGTTCTATTTCTCGCCTTTCTTGCCGCCTGTGCACAGCGGGGGGACGAAGCTCTTGAGATCCACGACCCGCCAGTCAAGCCGGCGGTCGCCGCGATCCCGCAGGACAAACAGCGGCCGCCGCCCGCCACGGAGCCGATCCGGCCGGCCGTCTTGGAACGAGACATACCGCCCCTGAAGAACGCATCTGCCGAGGACCTCCGCTGTCTCGCGAAGACGATCTATTTCGAGGCGCGCGGCGAATCGCTGCAGGGGCAGATCGGGGTCGCCGCGGTCGTGCTGAACCGGGTCCGACATCCCAGGTTCCCCGATACGATCTGCGACGTGGTTCATCAGGGCGGTGAGGACCCATCGCGCGGCTGCCAGTTTTCCTGGTGGTGCGACGGGCGAAGCGACACGCCGCGGGAAGCGAAAGCCTGGGCCAGGGCGCAGCGCCTGGCCCGGGAGATGATCGCGGGCGTCCATCCCGACCGCACGGGCGGCGCCCTGTTCTATCACCACCGCTCGATCTCGCCCTTCTGGCGCTCGCACATGCAACAGACGGTCGAAATCGACCAGCATGTCTACTACCATTACCGGCAGGACGGTCCCAACCAGAGATCTCCCGCGACGGGAACAGGGACAGCGTCTGCTTCGGCGGGGGGATGACGATTGAACAGCCGCGCATCCGGTGCGCATCGGTCCCTGTTCATGACGTGCTCGCGTCGGCTGGCGCGGCGGGCATGAGCGGCGAGAAGCGGCGGGTCACGTCCATGGCCGTTGCCGGTGTCTTGCTTGGGGCCTTCCTCGCCGCGGCGCCGATCCAGGTAGCAAAGGCCCATCCGCATGGCTGGATCGAAATCACCGTCGAAGTCTTGTTCGACGAAACCGGGCGGGTGACAGGCCTTCGCGAGAACTGGCTGTTCGACGAGGCTTATACGGCCTTCGCGGTGGAAGAACTCGGAGGAAGCCCGTCCCAACAGGATATCGACGCGTTGCTGCGCGGCATCATCAGGAACTTGGAGGAGTACGCCTATTTCACGAAGGTCAAGTACAACGGCGAAGAGGTGGCGTTCGCTCCGGTGACCGAGGCGTCGTCGGCGCTGCGCGGACAGCGCCTCGACATGACCTTCCTGCTGCGCTTCGAGGCGCCGCTCGACCTCAAAGGCTCGCGGCTCCTCTACGCGATCTTCGATCCGACCTACTACATCGAGATTCTCCACTCCGAATCCGAAGACGCAGTCCGTCTCGAGGCGGCCCCGGCCGGTTGCACACACCACATGATCGAGCCGAACCCGACCATGGAGGCGGTCGCGCTGGCAGCCGCACTTGATCGCACGCAGACGGCCGGCGACGGCCTGGGGAGCCTCTTCGCGGAGTGGGTGGAAATCGAATGCCCATAAGGCGGCCGGCGTCGTTGCTGCTCTGCCTGGCCGCAGCGACGCTGCTGGCTCTTCATCCCGATCTCGCGTTTGCGGTGACCGCGGTCCCTGACCCGGCCGCGGATCTCGGGGGCGCCGCGCGGCAACCGGGGCCGTCCGCGTTCGGCCGGTTCACCGGCTGGATCCTGGATCAGCAGCGGGCGTTTCACCGCGAACTGACCCAAGGCCTCCGAAGCCTTGGCGCGGACGGCGGCCTGAGAGCCGGCCTGGGGCTCATCCTCGCGAGCTTCCTCTACGGCGTCTTCCATGCGGCCGGCCCCGGTCACGGGAAGGCCGTGATCGCAACCTATCTGCTGACTCACCGGGAGCGGGTGGCGCGGGGCGTGTGGTTATCTGCGGTGGCCGCGTTCTGCCAGGGGCTTACCGCGATCGCCCTTGTGTACGGACTGATCGGATTCGCGGGGTGGCTGCCCAGCGAAACATCGGCCGCCGTGGCATGGTCGGAGCGTGCCAGCTATGCCCTCGTCTTCCTCCTGGGTGCGTTCCTGGCCGTCCGAGCCGCAAAGCGGCTGGCATCGGCGCTCGCGGGGCGCACCGCGGCGCCTTTCTCTCCGCGGGTCCCGGACGATCCCCAAGACCACCACCATGGGCACGCGCTGAGCTGCGGCGACCACGCGCACGTCCCGTCCGTCGAACAGATTGAGAGCGCAACGGACGGCCGCACGGCTCTCGGGCTGATTCTCTCGATCGGCCTGCGCCCCTGCAGCGGGGCGATTCTCGTGCTGCTGCTCGCGCGGATCATGGGGCTGGACGGGGTGGGTGTCGCCGCCGTCGCCGCGATGTCGACGGGGACCGCACTGGCCGTTGCCATCCTGGCGCTCCTCGCCGTGAGCGCGCGGCAATGGGCCGCGTCCATAGGCGGCAAACGGCGGGACCGCTATCGCATGGCGGCGGATGCCGTCGCTCTTGCCGGCGGCATTCTGGTAATGGCCATCGGCATCACCCTCATCACGGCATCATTCGCCCCGCCGCATCCTCTGGCGTCCTTTTGAGGGTTTCGAGGATCGGCCCCGGGGGCGGGCGGTCTCGTTCCCGAGGAAGAGATCGCCCGCCCTTTCGAGGCCGAACCGTCAGACGCTGTAGTACAGCTTGAACTCGATCGGGTGCGGGGAGTGCTCGTAAGCGTAGACCTCTTCCCACTTCAGATCGAGGTAGCTGGAGATCAGGTCGTCGGTGAAGACGTCGCCCTTCTTCAGGAAGGCGTTGTCGTTCTCCAGCGAGACGAGCGCCTCGCGCAGCGAACCGCAGACCGTCGGGATGTCCTTCAGCTCCTCCGGCGGCAGGTCGTAGAGGTTCTTGTCCATGGCATCGCCGGGATGGATGCGGTTCTCGATACCATCCAGCCCCGCCATGAGCATGGCCGCAAAGGCGAGGTACGGATTGGCCGAAGGATCGGGGAAGCGCACCTCGACGCGCTTGCCCTTCGGGCTCGCCACATAGGGGATGCGGCAGGAGGCAGACCGGTTGCGCGAGGAATAGGCGAGGAGGACCGGCGCCTCGAAGCCAGGGATCAACCGCTTGTAGCTGTTGGTCGACGGGTTGGTGAAGGCGTTGAGGGCCTTCGCGTGCCGGATGATGCCGCCGATGTAATAGAGCGCCGTCTCCGACAGGTCGGCGTAGCCGTTGCCCGCAAAGAGGGGCTGTTCACCCTTCCACAGCGACTGGTGGACGTGCATGCCGGATCCGTTGTCCCCCTTCACCGGCTTCGGCATGAAGGTCGCCGTCTTGCCATAGGAATGGGCGACGTTGTGGACCACGTACTTGTAGATCTGCATGTGGTCGGCGCAGCGGGTGAGGGTGTCGAACTTCAGCCCCAGCTCGTGCTGGCTCGGCGCCACCTCGTGGTGGTGCTTCTCGACGTCGATGCCCATGTCGGCCATGACCGTCAGCATCTCGGCACGCAGGTCGCTGCCGGAATCCACCGGCGGCACGGGGAAGTAGCCACCTTTGACCGGCGGCCGGTGGCCGTGGTTGCCTTCCTCGAACTTCTTCGCGGAGGCATAGGGGCCTTCCTCCGAGTTGAACTCGAAGAAGCTGCGATTCATCGAGACGTCGTAGCGGACATCGTCAAAGACGAAGAACTCGGCCTCAGGACCGACGAACACCGTATCGCCGATGCCGGTGCTCTTCAGATAGGCCTCCGCGTTCTTGGCGACGGAGCGCGGATCGCGGGTATAGTTTTGCCCTGTCAGCGGCTCGAGCACGTCGCAAATAACGATCAGCGACGTCTGCGCCGCGAAAGGGTCGAGAACCGCGGTATCGCAGTCGGGCAGCAGAACCATGTCCGACTCGTTGATCACCTTCCAGCCGGCGATCGACGAGCCGTCGAACATGACGCCCTCGGTCAGCATGTCTTCGTCCACCGTCCGCGCGGCCTGGGCCAGATGCTGCCACTTGCCGCGCGGGTCGGTGAACCGGAAATCGACGTATTTCACGTCGTGTTCCTTGATCATCGAAAGGACTTTTTTCGGGTCGGACATTCTCTCTATCCTCAGGATCGGTCGGCGGTTGCGAACATTGGGTCGATGATGAAGGGGGGCGACCGGAGCGGTCACACGGCGTCGGCGCCGCGCTCGCCGGTGCGAATCCGGATCGCCTCGTCGACGGTGTAGACAAAGATCTTGCCGTCGCCGATCCGCCCGGTATGGGCAGCTTGTTGAATCGCCTCCACGGCCCGCTCGACCAGGCTGTCCTCGAGGACGACCTCCACCTTCACCTTCGGCAGGAAATCGACCACGTATTCAGCCCCGCGATAGAGCTCGGTATGGCCCTTCTGGCGTCCGAAGCCCTTGGCTTCGGTGACGGTGATCCCCCGGATGCCGATCTCGTGGAGGGCATCCTTCACCTCGTCCAGTTTAAAGGGCTTGATAATGGCTTCGATCTTCTTCATCGGACCTGCTTTGCACTCTCTTTGAGAGCGGCGCATCGGTGCGCCGCATCCGTATCAAAGCAAGCTCCGTGCCAACGCCGTGCCAAGCCCCGGATGACGCGGCCCGGCGATGTCGACGGCCGACAGGACCGGTTCTGCTTTCATCCGCGCCAAAAGCTTGCGCAGAGCGCCTATTTTTTGGGCAAACCAGTCCGGGGCAGATGATGCCGCCCGCTCAGTCAACCCGCTCAGCCAGCCAGGATCCGATGCGCTCCAGGGCCGCCATGATGTTCTCCAGGCTGTTGGCATAGGAGATTCGAAGGAAGCCTTCGCCGTGCCGGCCGAAGCTTGATCCGGCCAGGGTCGCGACGCCCGCCTCCTCGAGCAGACGGCGCTCCAGCTCCTTGGCGCGCAGGCCCGTACCGGTCACGTTGGGAAAGGCGTAGAAGGCACCGCCGGGCTCCGCGCAGCGGAAGCCCGGGAGCCGGTCGAGGGCGGGCACCACCTGGCGGCGACGCTCGTCGAACGCGGCAACCATGCGGGCGACCGAATCCTGGGGGCCGGTGAGGGCGGCGATGCCGGCGAACTGCGCCGCCGCGTTAACGCAGGAGTGGGAATTGATGGCGAGCCGGGTCGCGCCCTCGATCAGGGCCGGCGGCCAGACTCCGTAGCCGAGGCGCCAGCCGGTCATGGCGTAGCTCTTGCTCCAGCCCTCGAGCAGGATGACCCGGTCGCGGAGATCCTCGTAGGCGAGGAGGCTGACGTGCCGGAGGTCGCCCCGGGGATCCCCGTAGACGAGGCGGCTGTAGATCTCGTCGCTGAGGACGGCGACATGCGGGTGCTCGGCGAGGCCGGCGGCGAGCCGGTCGAGTTCGGACTTCGGCGTGACCGCTCCGGTCGGATTGGCCGGGCTGTTGAGAATGAGAAGCCGCGTCCGCGGCGTGATCCGCGCCAGCACGTCCTCGGCACTGAAGGCGAAACCGTTCGCCTCGAGGAGGGGGACGGGCACCGGCTCGGCCCCAGTGAACCGAATCGCCGATTCATAGATGGGAAATCCGGGATCGGGGTATAGGATCTCGGCACCCGGTTCGCCGAACATGATCACGGCGAAGAACAGCGTCACCTTGCCGCCCGGCACGATGAGGACCTGTCCGGGATCGACCTCAACGCCATGCCGTCGCTGCAGGTCGGCGGCGACCGCTTCGCGCAGGGCGGGGATGCCTTCCGCCGGCGTGTAGCCATGATGACCGTCGCGCAAGGCCTTGCAGGCCGCCTCGACGATGTGCGGCGCAGTCTGGAAATCGGGCTGGCCGATGCCGAGATTGATAACGGACCGTCCGGCCGCCTCGAGCGCCTTTGCGCGGGCCAGCACCTCGAACGCAGATTCGGTGCCGAGCCGGTCCATGGCGCACGCCTGCCTGATCATGCCTGGCTCCTTCGGACAGCAGGTGTGAGAACGGGATGGCGCGGCGCAGCTTATCCGACCCGGCGGCGGGTCGGAAGCGGCCTGAACGTGCCGGCTGCCGTCGGGAGACCGTCGCAGCGGCGCTTGACGGAGAGGAGGCTAAAGGACTACACACGGCCCCGATGGCGGGTGTAGCTCAGTTGGTTAGAGCGCCAGATTGTGGCTCTGGAGGTCGTGGGTTCGAGACCCATCACTCGCCCCAACGGATCATTGTCCACTGTCCTCGCTTCCTCTCCGCCGAGAAACGAAGCATCTACTTCCAGGTCACGGACCCCGGCGCGACCCATGTGTCGGGTTTGCAACGAACGGAGGGCCGGAATCGCCCATGCGCTCCGATCGCGCGTGAACTTCCGTGAGCAAAGGCTTGTAGCTGCGGGCGAGAAGCGGGATATTCGGTTTAGTCGTTTCCGGGACCACAGGGCGAAAGGCATCGGCATGGGGGAGGTCCGATATCTCATCCGGGAGCACATCCCGGCGCTTCGCCGATACGCCCGGGCCCTCCTCCGCGACCGGGATCAGGCCGATGACCTGGTGCAGGACTGTCTTGTCCGCGCGATCAATGCCGCCGATCAGTGGGAGCCTGGAACCAACCTCCGCGCGTGGCTGTTCGCTATCCTACACAATATCTATGTGAGCGATCGCCGTAAGCTCGCACGACGGCCACGACATGTCGCAATGGAAACCGAGGAGTCCCGATTGGAATATCTCCCGAACCAGGTGAAGAGCGTCGAGCTCAGCGAGCTGGAGCGGGCGATCCGGTCGCTTCCGGAGCAGCAGCGGATTACTGTTCTCCTGGTCGGGCTACAGGGGATGGACTACAAGGAGGTGGCCGAGATCACGGGGGTTCCGCTCGGCACCGTCAGATCTCGACTGTCCCGCGCGCGAGAAGCGCTCCATCGTCTTTTGAACGAATCACAGACGGCGTCCGCCGGAGAAATCCATGCAACAAAAAAGGAAGTTTCCTGACGAGGAGGCCCTGCAGGCCTATCTTCAGGGACGCCTCGACGGGCCCCGCCGACGGGAAATCGAGGTCGCGGCGGCCCAGGATCCGGAGCTTTCGGCGTGGATCGACGCCTGTGCGGCACAGAACCGCGGCATGCACATGCTCTACGACAGCATCCTCAGAGAGCCGATCCCCGAGCATCTCCTTCGGATCTTCGAGCGGAACTGACCCGATTTCATACCTCCCGTCCGCAAGCCGGATTGCGGCTTGCACCGTCAGACCCGCCGGTCAAGGTCTGGCCCGGGAATGAGGCACCAAGTAGACTGTTGACGGAAACGCCGAAGGAGGCGATCGGCATGGAGCAGGAAGCCATACTGTTCGCGAACGAGGCGTTCTATCGCGCCTTCGCCGATCGGGATCTGGAAGCCATGAATGCCCTTTGGGCGCGCCGGCTTCCGATCGCCTGCGTGCATCCCGGCTGGGGGCCGCTCACGGATCGCAATGAGATCATGGAAAGCTGGCGCGGCATCCTCAGCGGCACCGGTCCCTTCGACGTCACCTGCCGTGATCCGCGCGCCTTCCTGGTCGGGGATACGGCCGCATTCGTCGTTTGCTTCGAGGCGATCAACAATGGCTTTCTGGTCGCGACGAACGTCTTCGCGCGCGAGGACGGGGCCTGGAAGCTTGTGCACCACCAGGCCGGCCCGACGGCGGACCGTCCAGGCGGCGGGGACGAGGACCGGGCGGGAAACAGCGTTCATTGACCGTGGACGATGAGACCCGATCGGGCCCGGGGCGCCCGGCCCACGGAACGGCGCCGGAGACGACCGGCCGCGACGAAGCGGCGCTGCTCACGATCGCGGAGATGGCGCGCGCCGACGCGCTGACCATCGCATCAGGAACGAGCGGGATCGCACTCATGGAGGCGGCCGGCGGGGCCGTGGCCAGCGAGATCACGCGACGCTGGTCGCCGCGGCCAGTGGCGGTGCTCTGCGGCCCGGGAAACAATGGCGGCGACGGGTTCGTCGCAGCCCGCCGGCTGCAGGAGGCAGGCTGGCCCGTGGTGCTGGGCCTCCTGGGCGCGCGGGACCGGCTCGCCGGCGATGCAGCGCTTGCGGCCGAGCGGTGGACCGGCCCGGTCGCGACCGCGTCAGAGGCGGTCCTCGACGGGGCGGCTCTGGTCGTCGACGCGCTGTTCGGCGCCGGGCTCGCGCGGCCGCTCGAAGGGGCGGCGCGCCGGCTGGTGGAGGCGATCGGCGCCCGCCGCCTGACCTGCGTGGCCGTCGACATCCCGAGCGGCGTCCATGGCGACACCGGTCAGGTCCTCGGCGCCGCGCCGCGCGCCACGGTCACCGTGACCTTCTTCCGGCGGAAGCCGGGGCACCTCCTTCTGCCCGGACGCGCCCTGGCCGGCGAAACGGTCGTCGCCGACATCGGCATCCCGGTCTCGGTCCTCGAGACGATCCGGCCCCGCATGCACGAAAACCGACCGGACCTCTGGCTGGAGCGATATCGCTGGCCGCGGCCGGAAGATCACAAATATCGGCGCGGCCATGCCCTGATCCTGGGCGGATCGCAGATGACCGGCGCGGCGCGGCTGGCGGCGCGCGGCGCGCGGCGGATCGGGGCCGGTCTCGTGACCGTCGCCGCGCCGCCCGAAGCGGTCGCTCTCTACGCCGCGGACCAGCCCGGGCTGCTGACGGCGAGCCTTTCGGACGGCGGTGCGTTCGCGGACCTTCTGACCGACGAGCGCCGAAATGCCGTTCTCGTGGGTCCCGGGGCCGGGACGGGGGACGCCACCCGGAGGCACGCGCTCGCGGCGCTCGGTGCCGGCAAGGCCTGTGTGCTCGATGCCGACGCGTTGACCGCCTTCGCCGACCGGCCGCAGGATCTGTTCGACGCGATCCGGTCTCCCTGCCTGCTGACCCCGCACGAGGGCGAGTTCCGCCGGCTCTTCCCCGACATCGACCCCGAACTGGGCAAGGTGGATCGGGCCCGGACCGCCGCGCAGCGGAGCGGCGCCGTCCTGCTCCTGAAGGGCGCGGACACGGTGATCGCCGCGCCGGACGGGCAGGCGCTCATCAACGCCAATGCGCCCCCCGACCTCGCCACGGCAGGGGCGGGGGATGTGCTGGCCGGGTTTGCGCTCGGCCTCCTGGCGCAAGGCATGACGCCTTTCGACGCAGCCGCGGCCGCCGCCTGGCTCCAGGGCGCGGCCGCGGCCGCCTTCGGCCCCGGGCTGATCGCCGAGGATCTTCCTGATCTGCTGCCCACCGTCTTGCGCCGGCTCAGACCGGCCGCGGCCCAGGATCCAGGCCCCCCTTGAGCGGGCGCAGGGCCGGTCTGCCCCGGCGCGGCGCCCGCGGATTGCCCCGACGGATCCCGCGGGAGGAAGAAAAGTTGAAAGTGGGCGCGCCCCTCCGGTCTCTTTAAGAAGTTTTAATAGTCGGGCGCAAAACTCGGTGCCAGTGGTCCGAAAAAAATCAGGAGGATGGCGCATGATGATGCGCGGACTCAAGCTGGTCGGATGGTTTTCCAAGGAGGAACGGTGTGAGCCGGACTTCGCGCCGGGGGCGGTCTTCCGAAAGGTCCGCCCGGACAATTTGGTCGAAACGGCGAAAGTACTGGCCTTGACGAAGGACGGCTACGGCATCCCGCATGTCCGCTATGACCTGACCTTCGAGGGGCCAACGCATCTTCGTTTCGACGAAGGCGAACGTCTGCTGTCGCTGGCCTCCTTCCACGAGCGGTTCCCGGAGCGGGTTTCCTCGGGAGCCAACAAGAGTTAACAACGTGCACTCACGACCCGTTCGGCCCCCCCGCGGCCGAGCAAGTCTCCGAACGCCGCCGACCGGCACCGATCGGCCCATAGCGCGCGGGTCGGTGCCCCGGCGGCATCGCACGGATCCCGCTGTCGCATAGCCCGGCGGGGCACTCCCGATTCTCTTCCGTTACTCTTCAAGCCGTAAATAGCGTCCGGCGCGCGTCCCTTTGTGTCCGCGGCCGAGTGGGGCTAAGGTTGGGCGAGGGAGGTGACCCGCCCGCGCCATGACCACGCCCGCTCCCGGCTCGGCCGCTCCGGCCGACCTCGCTCCCGACCGCCGCGCCTGCCTGCAGGCGCTCGAGCGCAAGGTGCTATGGCTCTCCAGTTGGATGATCCACAACGCCAACTACCTGCGCCCGAACCGCGACGGGCTGAAGGCCGGCGGGCACCAGGCTTCCAGCGCCTCGGTCGTCACGCTGATGACGGCGCTCTATTTCGATGTCCTGCGGCCGCAGGACCGCGTCGCCGTGAAGCCGCATGCGAGCCCGGTCTACCACGCGATCCAGTATCTCCTGGGACGGCAGCCGCGGGAGAAGCTGGAGGCGTTCCGCGGGTTCGGCGGAGCGCAGTCCTACCCCTCGCGGACCAAGGACAGCGACGACGTCGACTTCTCGACCGGCTCCGTCGGGCTCGGCGTCGCCATGACCAGCTTCGCCTCCCTCGTGCAGGACTACGTTCGTCTGAAGAACCTGATACCGGCGGACGGAGCGCCCGGCCGCATGATCGCCCTGGTCGGCGACGCAGAGCTCGACGAGGGGAACATCCACGAGGCGTTGCTGGAAGGATGGAAGCACGATCTCCGGAATCTCTGGTGGGTGATCGACTACAACCGGCAGAGCCTCGACAGCGTCGTGTCGGACCGGCTGTTCAACCCGATCGACCAGCTCTTCCGGGCAATGGGGTGGCGGGTCGTCACGCTGAAATACGGCAAGCGGCTAGAGGCTGCCTTCGCGCTGCCCGGCGGCGACGCGTTGCGGCAGTGGATCGACGACTGCCCGAATTCGCTCTATTCCGCGCTGACCTATCGCGGCGGCGCCGGCTGGCGCGAGCATCTCCGCCGCGACCTCGCCGGCGTCGTCGGGATCAAGGAGCTGCTGGACGAGCACGACGACGACGCCCTGCACCGGCTCATGGTGAACCTGGCGGGGCACGATCTGGACTCGGTCCTGGAGGCGTTCCACGGGATCGAGGGCGACGAGCCGGTCTGCTTCATCGCCTACACGATCAAGGGTTACGGGCTGCCGTTCGCCGGGCACAAGGACAACCACGCCGGCCTCATGAATCCGGAGCAGATGGCGCAGTTCCAGAGCGCCATGGGGGTGCCGCAGGGGGCCGAATGGGACCGATTCGCCGGCCTCGACCGGCCGGCCGCCGAGCTGGAGCGGTTTCTCGCCTCGGTGCCCTTCGTCGGGGCCGGGCCGCGGCGGCATGCCGCATCGCCGATCGCGGTGCCGGAGACGTTTCCGGTTCCGAAAGGATCGGGCCGGCACGACGCGGGGCAGGCCGGGATGCGGCTGTCGACACAGGAGGCCTTCGGCCGGATCTTGAACGACATTGCGCGCCGGACCGACGACTTCGCGGCGCGCATCGTCACCGCCTCGCCGGACGTCACCGTGTCGACGAATCTCGGCGGCTGGGTGAACCAGCGCGGCATCTTCGACCGTCGGCGCCGCGAGGACGTGTTCCGCGAGCAGAAGGTGGTATCGGCCCAACGCTGGTCGATGTCACCGGACGGACAACACATCGAGCTCGGCATCGCCGAACACAATCTGTTCATTCTGCTGGCAGCCCTGGGCCTCTCCGGCCCGCTGTTCGGCGCGCGCCTGCTGCCGGTGGGCACGCTGTACGACCCGTTCGTCATGCGCGGCCTGGACGCGCTCAATTACGCGCTCTACCAGGACGCGCGGTTCCTCGTGGTCGGCACGCCTTCCGGAATCACGCTGGCGCCCGAAGGCGGGGCACACCAGTCGATCGCGACGCCGCTGATCGGCGTGGGCCTGCCCGGCCTCGTTTCTTTTGAGCCGGCCTTCGCCGATGAACTGGCGGCGATCCTCGCCTGGGCCTTCCGCCACATGCAGGCGGAGGAGGGCGGCTCGGTCTATCTGCGCCTGTCGACACGGACGATCGCGCAGCCTGAACGGTCGCTGACGCCGGCAATGCGGGAAGCGATCGTCGCCGGCGGGTATTGGGTGGTGCCGCCGGGTCCCGACGCGTCCCTCGCCGTCGCCTATACCGGCGCGGTCGCGCCGGAGGCGATCGAAGCGCACCGTCAGCTCCAGGAAGACGTCCCGGGTGCCGGCCTTCTGGCGGTCACCTCCGCCGACCGGCTGCACGCGGGCTGGCGCGACGCTCAGCGGGCGCGGCGCCAGGGCGACCGCGCCGCCCGGGCCCCGGTCGAGCGGCTGCTGGGGGCACTCCCTGCCGAGGCGGCGCTGGTAACGGTCGTGGACGGCCATCCGGCGACCTTGAGCTGGCTCGGTGCGGTGGCACGGCACCGGGTGCAGGCGCTCGGCGTCGACCGTTTCGGGCAGTCGGGCGACATACCGGATCTCTACCGCGCCTACCATATCGATACCGACGCCATCCTCGAAGCGGCGGCGTGCGCCGTGCTGGACGGCGTCTAAGGGCGCCGATCAGGTCCCCTAAGCCGCGGAGTCCGCCGGAACCGGTCTGCCGGAGCCCACGTTTTCCTGTTGTGCCTGCGTTCTTGGTGCGCTACACCGCGCTCAGCAACGCGGATTCGCCGCGGCGGCGCCAGGGGCGGGCGTGGCGGAACTGGTAGACGCGCCAGATTTAGGTTCTGGTGACGAAACGTCGTGGGGGTTCAAGTCCCTCCGCCCGCACCATGGATCCGGTTCGGCGCGACCAGTGGATCCAGGTTCTTTTCGACAAGCTTTCAGACGGATTGGCGTTCCATGCAGGTGACAGAGACCACGGCCGAGGGGCTCAAGCGGGAATTCAAGGTCGTCATTCCCGCGCGCGACGTTCAGGAGAAAATGGACCGCCGGCTCGAAGAGCTGGGCAAGTCCATCCGGATGCCGGGCTTTCGGCCGGGCAAGGTGCCGTTGCGGCTGCTGAAGCAGCGCTTCGGTCAGTCGGTCATGGGCGAGGTCATCGAGCACACGGTGTCGGACAGCTCCGCCAAGGTGATGACCGAGCGGGGGTTGCGACCGGCCGTCCGGCCAAAGATCGAGATCGTCTCGCTGCCCAACGGCTCCGATCTCGAATACAGCATGGCGTTCGAGGTGATCCCCGAGATCAAGCCGATGGATTTCAGCACTCTCGAGCTGGAACGGCTGTCGGTCGAGGTGCCGGAGAAGGAGGTCGACGAGGCCGTCGAGCGGCTGGCGCAGCGGCAGCGCAAATCGGAACCGGTATCGACACCGCGCCCGGCGCAGAAGGGCGATATCGTGGTTGTTGATTTCGTCGGCCGGATCGACGGTGCGGAGTTCCCTGGCGGGTCGGCCACCGACTTCTATCTGGAGCTCGGGGCCGACTCACTCGTCCCCGGCTTCGAAGACCAGCTCGTCGGCGCCAAGCCCGGTGAGAAGGTCGACGTCAAGGTGACGTTCCCCGATGACTATCCGAACAAGGACCTCGCCGGGAAGGAAGCGGTGTTCGACGTCACGGTGAAGGAACTCCGCGAGCCGGTGGCCGCGGCGATCGACGACGAGCTGGCCAAGGCGCTCGGTTTCGACGATCTGAATGCGCTTCGCGCCTCCGTCCGGGAGCAGATCGAAAAGGACTACGGCGCGATCGCGCGCAACCGCCTCAAGCGCGAGCTCCTTGACAAACTGGCCGAGGCGCACGACTTCGAGGTCCCCTCGGGCTTGGTTGACACCGAGTTCGAGACCATCTGGCGGCAGATCGAGGCGGATCGCGAGCAAGGCCGGATGGACCCCGAGGACGAGGGGAAGAGCGAGGAAGAGCTCAAAGCCGAGTACCGCGAGATCGCGAAGCGTCGGGTCAAGCTGGGCCTGTTGCTGTCGGAAGTCGGCCGGATGAACAACATCCAGGTCACGCAGGATGAGTTGACACGGGCCGTCCTGGCCGAGGCACGTCGCTATCCGGGGCAGGAACGCAAGGTGATGGAGTTCTACCAGAAATCGCCGGAAGCGCTGGCGCAGCTGCGGGCGCCTCTTTATGAGGACAAGGTGATCGACTACATCCTGGAGCTGGCAAAGATCAGTGAGCGGAAGGTCGACCCGTCGGAGCTGATCGAGGAGACCGCGCCGCAGGCAAAGGCCGAGTCAAAACCGGCGAAGAAGGCGGCAACGAAGGCGTCACGCCGGAAGAAGGCCGCCGAAGAGGAGCCGGCCGCCCAAGGCGGGCCGGCTGCCGGGGAAACGACGGAGTAAGGGCTGTCGACCGGGGTATCTCGTCCGCGGCTCCGGCCGCGCGCGACGCCTCGACGGAAGCAAAACGGATGGACGAAAGATGAAGGACCCGATCGATACCTATATGAATTTCCTCGTTCCGATGGTGGTCGAGCAGACCAACCGCGGCGAGCGGGCCTACGATATCTATTCCCGCCTGCTGAAGGAGCGCATCATCTTTCTGGTCGGGCCGGTGAACGACGCGGTGGCCAGCCTGGTTTCGGCGCAGCTCCTGTTCCTCGAATCCGAAAACCCGAACAAGGACATTGCGGTCTACGTCAACTCGCCGGGCGGCGTGGTCACCTCCGGCCTCGCCATCTACGACACGATGCAATATGTCCGCCCCGACGTGTCGACGGTCTGCATCGGTCTGGCGGCGTCGATGGGCTCGCTGATCCTCGCGGCCGGCGCCAAGGGCAAGCGGTTCAGCCTGCCGAACTCGAAGATCATGGTTCACCAGCCCTCGGGCGGCTTCCAGGGGCAAGCCACCGACATCGAGATCCACGCCCGGGAGATCCTTGCGACGCGCCGGCGCCTCAACGAGATCTACAGCCGGCACACCGGCCAGGAGCTGTCGGTGATCGAGGAGGCCATGGAGCGCGACCGGTTCATGAACCCGGACGAGGCGCGGGATTTCGGCCTCATCGACGAGGTGGTCGAGAAGCGCCCGCCCCGCGAGGTCCAGGCCGGAGAGCCCCGGTAGGAGGGCATTCCAGGGGTCGCGGGCCGGGCCGAGGCAGGAAAATTAACCAAAAATTGAACCAGTCGGCGGATAGAATGCACCCCTCGGCCGGGTGCGTGATGCCGGTCGGCCGCATCGCCCCGCGGGAACGCCGGACGGGCAAGCGTCGGGCAGGGCGAAGTCAGGTCGGCTGCTGTTAATCGCGCCGCGCCGCACTAATTAAGGATTGTGCGGTCGATGAGCGTATGGCTAACTTGACCCGTTCTCCCTAGGGAATCTCCCCGATCCCCCTGCGGGGAGCCCCTTGAGCGGGAGGCTGGCGGGTATCTGACGGATTGCTCATGAACAAATCAAGCAGCAGCGACTCCAAGAACACCCTCTACTGCTCCTTCTGCGGCAAGAGCCAGCACGAAGTGCGGAAGCTCATCGCCGGCCCGACCGTGTTCATCTGCGATGAATGCGTCGAGCTGTGCATGGACATCATCCGCGAGGAGCACAAGACGACGCTCGTAAAGTCGCGCGACGGCGTCCCGAGCCCGCAGGACATCTGCGCCGTGCTGGACGATTACGTGATCGGCCAGGACCACGCCAAGCGGGTGCTGTCGGTTGCGGTCCACAATCACTACAAGCGGCTGTCGCACGGCGCCAAGAGCAACGATGTGGAGCTCGCCAAGTCCAACATCCTGCTCGTCGGACCGACCGGCTGCGGCAAGACCCTTCTTGCCCAGACCCTGGCGCGGATCATCGATGTGCCGTTCACCATGGCCGACGCCACGACGCTCACCGAGGCGGGCTATGTCGGCGAGGATGTGGAGAACATCATCCTGAAGCTGCTGCAGGCGGCCGACTATAATGTCGAGCGCGCACAGCGCGGCATCGTCTACATCGATGAGGTCGACAAGATCAGCCGGAAATCCGACAACCCGTCGATCACCCGCGACGTGTCGGGCGAGGGCGTCCAGCAGGCCCTCTTGAAGATCATGGAGGGGACCATCGCCTCCGTACCCCCGCAGGGCGGCCGCAAGCACCCGCAGCAGGAGTTCCTTCAGGTCGATACGACCAACATCCTGTTCATCTGCGGCGGTGCATTCGCCGGGCTCGAGAAGATCATCGCCGCTCGCGGGAAGGGGTCGGCGATCGGCTTCGGCGCCGACGTCCGCGGCCCGGACGAGCGCCAGACGGGCGAGATCTTGCGCGAGGTCGAACCGGAGGATCTGCTGAAGTTCGGCTTGATCCCGGAGTTCGTCGGCCGGCTGCCGGTCGTCGCCACGCTGGACGATCTCGATGAGCAGGCGCTCGTGGAGATTCTGACGAAGCCCAAGAACGCCCTGGTCAAGCAGTATCAGCGGCTGTTCGAGATGGAGAATGTCCGTCTCGAGTTCACCGACGATGCGCTCAAGGCGATCGCCCACCGGGCCATTCAGCGGAAGACCGGCGCGCGTGGCCTGCGTTCGATCATGGAGGGAATCCTCCTGGATCCGATGTTCGAGCTGCCCAGCCTCGAGGGCGTGGAGGGCATAGTCATCAGCCGGGAGGTGATCGATGGCAAGACACGGCCGCTCTATATCTACACGGACCGACGCGAGGACGTGGGCACGGGGGCCTGAGCCGCCGCGGCCCGCGTCCGGCGGCTGCCCCTTGAACCCGCGGTGGAACGCGCCATTTTGAGTGCGTCGCTTTCGAGACAGATCCCGTCTCAAGCTCCTGGCGCCGTCTGATCGGCGCTCTTCAATAATAGAGGGAACATGCTCGAAATTTCTGGCGGTTCGCAGTACCCAGTCCTTCCCCTGCGCGATATCGTCGTCTTCCCGCACATGATCGTGCCGCTCTTCGTCGGCCGCGAGAAGTCGGTCCGCGCGCTCGAGGACGTAATGAAGGACGACAAGCAGATCCTCCTGGTGACCCAGAAGAACGCGTCCCAGGACGATCCGACGCCGGCCGACATCTACTCCGTGGGAACCATCGGCACCGTCCTTCAGCTTCTGAAGCTGCCGGACGGAACCGTGAAGGTCCTGGTGGAAGGCGGACAGCGGGCCCGTATCGTCAAGTTCACCGACAACGAGCTCTTCTTCGAGGCCATTGCCGAGCCCATCGCCGAACACGAGGGCGATAGCAAGGAGATCGAGGCGCTCGCGCGCACCGTGGTCTCGCAGTTCGAGCAGTACATCAAGCTCAACAAGAAGATCCCGCCCGAGGTTCTCGTCTCGATCAACCAGATCGAGGAGCCGAGCAAGCTCGCGGACACGGTCGCTTCGCATCTGGCGCTGAAGATCCCCGAGAAGCAGGAGCTTCTTGAGACGGCCGCCGTCAGCGAACGGCTGGAGCGCGTCTACACCCACATGGAGAACGAGATCGGTGTCCTCCAGGTGGAGAAGCGCATCCGCAGCCGGGTCAAGCGCCAGATGGAGAAGACCCAGCGCGAGTACTACCTCAACGAGCAGCTCAAGGCGATCCAGAAGGAGCTCGGCGAGGGCGAGGACGGTCGGGACGAGCTCGCCGAGATCGAGGAACGGATCGAGAAAACCAAGCTGAGCAAGGAAGCTCGCGAGAAGGCCCACGCCGAGTTGAAGAAGCTGCGGTCGATGAGCCCGATGTCGGCCGAGGCGACGGTGGTGCGCAACTACCTCGACTGGCTGCTCAGCATTCCGTGGAAGAAGCCGACGAAGATCAAGCGCGACCTCAAGCTGGCCGAGAAGGTGCTCAACGCGGACCATTACGGCCTGGAGAAGGTCAAGGAGCGCATCCTTGAGTATCTCGCGGTCCAGCAGCGCATGAAGAAGGTCAAGGGACCGATTCTCTGCCTGGTCGGCCCGCCGGGAGTCGGCAAGACCTCGCTGGGCAAGTCCATCGCCAAGGCGACGGGACGCAACTTCGTGCGCATGTCGCTGGGCGGCGTCCGCGACGAGGCGGAGATCCGCGGCCATCGGCGGACCTATATCGGTTCGATGCCGGGCAAGATCATCCAGGCGATGAAGAAGGCGAAGTCGTCCAACCCGCTCTTCCTCCTGGACGAGGTCGACAAGCTGGGCGCGGATTGGCGCGGCGATCCGTCATCGGCGCTCTTGGAGGTGCTCGACCCCGAGCAGAACTCGAGCTTCAACGACCACTACCTCGAGGTCGACTACGACCTGTCCGACATCATGTTCGTGACGACGGCGAACACGTTGCGGATGCCGCAGCCGCTGATGGACCGCATGGAGATCATTCGCATCCCCGGTTACACCGAGGACGAGAAGGTCGAGATCGCCAAGCGGCACCTGATCCCGAAGCAGATGAAGGAGCATGGGCTCAGGAAGGCGGAGTGGTCGGTCTCCGAGGACGCGCTGCGCGACATCATCCGCTACTACACGCGGGAAGCGGGCGTGCGCAATCTTGAGCGTGAGATCGCCAATCTCGCCCGCAAGTCGATCAAGGAGATTCTGATGAAGAATCTCCAGAAGGTGACGATCACCCGCCGCAATCTCGAGAAATATGCCGGCGTCCGGCGGTACCGCTTCGGCCAGGCGGAGCTCGAGGATCTGGTGGGCGTGACCACCGGCCTGGCCTGGACCGAGGTGGGCGGCGAGATCCTGTCGATCGAGGCGGTCACGGTGCCGGGCAAGGGCAAGGTGATCACCACCGGCAAGCTCGGCGACGTGATGCGCGAATCGGTGCAAGCGGCCGAGAGCTACGTCAAGTCGCGCGCCGTCGATTTCGGCATCGTGCCGACGGTGTTCGAACGGAAGGACATCCACGTCCACGTGCCGGAAGGCGCAACGCCGAAGGACGGTCCGTCCGCCGGCGTGGCGATGGTGACGTCGATCGTCTCGGTGCTGACCGGCATCCCGGTGCGCCGCGAAGTGGCGATGACCGGCGAGGTTACGCTGCGCGGTCGGGTCCTGCCGATCGGCGGCTTGAAGGAAAAGCTGCTTGCGGCGCTGCGGGCGGGAATCAAGACGGTGGTGATTCCGGCGGAAAACGAGAAGGACCTCACCGAAATCCCGGACAACGTGAAACGGGGCCTGAAGATCATCGCCGTGTCGACCGTCGACGAGGTGTTGAAGCTGGCGCTCGTCGAGCCCTTGACGCCGATCGAGTGGATCGAACCCGCCGAAGTCGACAAGGTCTCGTCAAAGCAGCCAGCCGATGAGCGCGGTGGTATCGTCACCCATTGATGGGGTCGCGTGCCGGGAGTCGAAAAAATGCCGACTCCCGGCACGAAAACCGCGGAATTCTGGGGATAGGCGCCGTTCTTAGGATTGACGTCACTGAAAGCCGCGATCTAAACTCCGGGCTTCCTAGCTCGGCAACTGTCTATACTCTTACTTTCTTTGGACGATACGAGGGGGGTATTCCACGTGAATAAAAACGAACTTATTGGGGTTGTCGCCGATAGTACTGGCCTGTCGCGCAGCGATGCGAGCAAGGCCGTCGACGGCGTCTTCGACGCGATCTCTGCGGCCCTGAAGAAGGGCGATGAGGTACGGCTGGTTGGCTTCGGCACGTTCTCCGTATCGAAGCGCGCCGCGTCCGAAGGGCGCAATCCTCGAACCGGCGAAAAGATTCAGATCCCGGCTTCGAAGCAGCCGAAGTTCAAGGCCGGGAAGGGGTTGAAGGACGCTATCCAGTAACCTCGCCTGCGAATGTACGCCGGGCCGGCCGCCTTCTGGCGGCCGGTCGCTTTTTGGGCTAGTCTTGGAGCCGGATCGATCCCGCGTGGGATCGTGAGACGGTCCGGCGGACGGTCAAGCCGGGCGGTCCGCGCAATGGTGCGGGCGATTAGCTCAGTTGGTAGAGCGCCTGCTTTACACGCAGGATGTCGGCGGTTCGAGTCCGTCATCGCCCACCAGCCAGCGGCCCGAGCGCATCGGACACCGCCGCAGCGGCGAGAATAAGGCGGCCCCCGGGAACGCCACTTGACAGCGCGGGGTAGCGCGCGTACATGAAGCGTCCCCGCCGCAACGGGATGGGGGTGTAGCTCAGTCGGTTAGAGCGCCGGCCTGTCACGCCGGAGGCCGCGGGTTCGAGTCCCGTCACTCCCGCCATTTCTTGCGCCGCCCGCAATCCGATCCGCATCGATTCGGCATGTTCCATCGGCACCGAAAGAGAGGTCGAGCCGGGGTGTCCGGTTGCCATTTTTTTGCCTTTTCCGTTCGGGGCAACCACCTTATTGTGTCGGCGGCTCGAAGGGGGGGCCGCAACCGCAAAAGGGGGCTTGGCGCCGGCGCCGTCACGGTATGACCGGCAGGTTCACCATCGGGATTTGACGGGATTTGACGCGATTGGAACGCCATGGAAGCGCTGCTTCTTGAGTATCTGCCGATCCTCATCTTTCTCGGGATCGCCGTGGGCCTCTCGGCCGTGATGATCGGCGCGTCTCTTGTTCTCGCCCGACAGCGTCCGGATCCGGAGAAGTTGTCGCCCTATGAGTGTGGGTTCGAGGCGTTCGACGATGCCCGCCGCAAGTTCGACGTGCGCTTCTATCTGGTGGCCATCCTGTTCATCATATTCGATCTCGAGGTTGCCTTTTTGTTCCCATGGGCTATCTCTCTTGGTGACGTCGGAGCCTTCGGCTTCTGGTCGATGATCGGCTTTCTCGGCATCCTGACCGTTGGCTTCATCTACGAGTGGAAGAAGGGAGCCTTGGAATGGGAGTGACGTCGTTGCGGGAAGGCGCGCCGCTCGCCCCAGGCCCGGCACAGGATGCCGTGCTCCGCGCCGTCAACACCGAGCTGACCGACAAGGGATTCGTTGTCGCCCAGCTTGACAAGCTGGTGAACTGGGCTCGCACCGGCTCGCTCTGGCCGATGACCTTCGGCCTCGCCTGCTGCGCGGTCGAGATGATGCATGCCTACATGGCGCGCTACGACCTCGATCGGTTCGGTGTCGTGACTCGCGGCAGCCCGCGCCACTCGGACGTGATGATCGTCGCGGGCACGCTCTGCAACAAGATGGCGCCGGCTCTGCGCAAGGTCTACGACCAGATGGCGGAGCCGCGCTGGGTCATCTCCATGGGCTCCTGTGCGAACGGGGGCGGGTACTACCACTATTCCTATTCGGTCGTGCGGGGCTGCGACCGCATCGTCCCCGTAGACATCTATGTGCCCGGCTGCCCGCCCACGGCCGAGGCCCTGGTCTATGGCATTCTGCAGCTCCAGAAGAAGATCAGGCGAACCGGCACGATCGCCCGGTGAGGACACGACGAACGGACGAGCTGCTCCATCGGCACTGACGCGGCGGCAATCATGAATCAGGCTTTGCGGGATCTCGGCGAGTATCTTTCGGTCGCCCTCGGCGACGCCATGCTGGAGTTTGAGGTCGCCCGGGACGAGCTCGCCATTCGGGTTCGGCGGGAGGCGATCGTGCGGGTGCTGACCCTTCTGCGCGACGACAGCAATTGCCAGTTCAAACTACTGGTCGATCTCTGCGGGGTCGACTACCCCGATCGCGACGAACGATTCGAGGTCGTCTACAACCTGCTCAGCCTCAAGCATAACCAGCGCATCCGGGTGAAGCTGTCGACCGACGAGGACACCCCGGTGCCGTCCGTGACCGGCGTCTTCAATTGTGCCGCCTGGTACGAGCGCGAAGCATGGGACCTGTTCGGCATCTTCTTCTCCGACCACCCGGACCTGCGGCGGATTCTCACTGATTACGGTTTCGAGGGGCACCCGCTCCGCAAGGACTTCCCACTCACCGGCCATGTCGAGGTTCGCTACGACCAGGAGCAGAAGCGCGTGGTCTACAACCCTGTCGATCTCGTCCAGGAGTTCCGCAATTTCGATTTCATCAGCCCGTGGGAGGGCATGACGCCGCAGCCCCCCTTGCCGGGCGACGAGAAGGCCGCGGAGGGACAGTCCTGATGCCCGAGGCGACGATCAAGCCCGTGACCATGAACTTCGGGCCGCAGCATCCGGCGGCCCACGGCGTGCTGCGACTGGTCATGGAAATGGACGGCGAGGTCGTGACCCGCCTCGACCCGCATATCGGATTGCTCCATCGGGGAACCGAGAAGCTTATCGAGTACAAGACCTATCTCCAGGCAATCCCTTACTTCGACCGCCTGGACTACGTCTCGCCGATGAGCCAGGAGCACGCCTTCGTTCTGGCTATCGAGAAGCTTCTCGGGCTCGAGGTGCCGTTGCGCGGCCAGTACATCCGGACGATGTTCGACGAGATCACCCGGATCCTGAATCATCTGCTGAACATCCCCGCCTATGCGATGGATGTCGGCGCCATGACGCCATTCCTCTGGTGCTTCGAGCAGCGCGAACTCCTCATGGAGTTCTACGAGCGGGTGAGCGGGGCGCGGCTGCACGCGGCCTATTACCGTCCGGGCGGGGTGCATCAGGACCTGCCGGCGGGGCTGACCGACGACATCATGGCCTGGGCCGAGAAATTCCCGAAGGTCATCGACGACATCGACGAGCTGCTGACGGAGAACCGCATCTTCAAGCAGCGTCTGGTCGATATCGGCATCGTCTCGGCCGAGGACGCGTTGGATTGGGGCTTCACCGGGCCGATGCTGCGCGGCTCGGGCGTGCCCTGGGACCTGCGCAAGGCACAGCCCTACATGGTCTACGACCGGATGAAGTTCGACATTCCGGTCGGCAAGAACGGTGACTGCTATGACCGCTATCTCGTTCGGATGGAGGAGATGCGGCAGAGCCTTCGCATCATCAAGCAGTGCATCGAAGAGATGCCGGACGGGCCGGTGACCAGCAACGACAGAAAGGTCGTGCCGCCGCCGCGCGCCGAGATGAAGCGGTCGATGGAGGCCCTCATCCACCATTTCAAGCTCTACACCGAAGGATTCCATGTGCCGCCGGGCGAGACCTATACGGCGGTAGAGGCACCGAAAGGCGAGTTCGGCGTCTATCTCGTCTCCGACGGCAGCAACAAGCCGTATCGCTGCAAGATCCGCACGCCGGGCTTTGCCCATTTGCAGGCGATGGATTTCGTCAGCCGCGGGCACATGCTCGCCGATTCGGTCGCCATCCTCGGTTCCATGGACATCGTATTCGGCGAGATCGACCGATGAACAACGCCACTCCGAGCGTTGCCGCCGCGCAGCCGGCGAGCTTCGCCTTTACGCCTGAAAACCTGAAGCGCGCCGAAAAGATCCTCGGCCGCTATCCGGCGGATCGCAAGGCAAGCGCAGTCCTGGCGCTGCTCGATCTCGCCCAGCGCCAGTCGGGCGGCTGGTTGCCCCGGGCCGCGATGGACTATGTGGCGGAATTCCTGGAGATGGCGCCGATTCGGGTTTACGAGGTCGCCACCTTCTACACCATGTTCAACCTGAAGCCGGTGGGGAAGTTCCACATCCAGGTCTGCCGCACCACACCCTGCTGGCTGCGCGGCTCGGACGATCTGACGCGGGCCTGCCAGAAGAAGCTCGGCATCGACCTGCACGAGCGGACGGAGGACGGCCTGTTCTCGCTGGTCGAGGTGGAATGCCTCGGCGCCTGCGTGAATGCCCCCATGGTGCAGATCAACGACGACTATTACGAGGACCTGACGCCGGAACGGCTCGAAGCGATCATCGACGCCCTCGCTCGAGGCGAGAAGCCCCCCATCGGTTCGCAGACCGGTCGGCAGGGGTCGGCCCCGGCGGGCGCACCCCTGGAGGGCGCCGGCGCCACGACCAGCACGGCGCCCGCCAAGAGCGGCGACGGACAGGCGGGAGAATAGGGATGCTGCGCGACGAGGATCGCGTCTTCAGGAATCTGTACGGGACCGAAGACTGGCGGTTGGCCGGCGCCCGCAAGCGCGGGATCTGGGACAACACCAAGGACCTCCTGGCCCGCGGCCGGGACGCCATCATCGAGGAGATCAAGAAGTCCGACCTGCGCGGCCGCGGCGGCGCCGGCTTCCCGACCGGGCTGAAGTGGTCCTTCATGCCGAAGCAGTCGGACGGCCGACCGGCCTATCTGGTGGTCAACGCGGACGAATCGGAGCCCGGTACCTGCAAGGACCGTGACATCCTGCGCTTCGACCCGCACATGCTGCTCGAAGGCTGTCTCGTCGCCGGTTTCGCGATGGGGGCGAACACCTGCTACATCTACATCCGCGGCGAGTTCTTCAACGAGGCCTCGCATGTCCAGGCCGCCATTGACGAGGCCTACGACGCCGGCCTGATCGGAAAGAACGCCTGCGGCTCGGGCTGGGATTACGACATCTATCTCCACCGCGGCGCCGGTGCCTACATCTGCGGCGAGGAGACGGCGCTGCTCGAGAGCCTCGAAGGCAAGAAGGGGATGCCGCGGCTGAAGCCGCCCTTCCCGGCGGCGGTCGGTCTTTATGGCTGCCCCACGACCATCAACAACGTCGAGACGATCGCCGTCGCGCCGACGATTCTGCGGCGGGGCGCGGCCTGGTGGAGCAGCCTCGGCCGCCCCAAGAACACGGGAACCAAGATCTTCTGCATCTCCGGCCACGTGAACAAGCCGTGCAACGTGGAGGAGGAGATGGGAATCCCGATGCGGGAGCTCATCGAGCGCCACGCCGGCGGCGTGCGCGGTGGCTGGGACAATCTGCTCGCGGTCATCCCCGGCGGGTCGTCGGTGCCGCTGCTGCCGAAATCGATCTGCGACACCGTGCTCATGGATTTCGACAGCCTGCGCGAGGTGAAGTCGGGCCTCGGAACGGCGGCCGTCATCGTCATGGACAAGTCGACGGACGTGATCGCCGCGATCTCGCGCCTGTCGCATTTCTACATGCACGAAAGCTGCGGCCAGTGCACGCCCTGCCGCGAGGGCACCGGCTGGATGTGGCGGGTCATGGAACGGATGGTTCGCGGCAACGCGCGGGTCGAGGAGATCGATATGCTGCTCGACGTCGCCGGCCAGGTGGAAGGACACACCATCTGCGCCCTCGGCGACGCGGCCGCTTGGCCGATCCAGGGTCTGATCCGTCACTTCCGGCCCGAGATGGAACGGCGGATTCGCGAGTATCGCGACCGGCGCACCACGGCCGCGGCGGCGGAGTAGGAGAGGGTTTATGCCGAAGCTGACGATCGACGGGATCGAGGTCGAGGTCGATCCGGGACTCACGGTCCTGCAGGCCTGCGAGTTGATCGGGATCGAGATCCCGCGCTTCTGCTACCACGAACGGCTGTCGGTGGCTGGCAACTGCCGCATGTGCCTGGTCGAGATGGAGAAGTCGCCGAAGCCCATCGCCTCCTGCGCGATGCCGGCGGCCGACGGCATGGTGATCCGCACCAATACGCCGATGGTGCACAAGGCGCGCAAGGGCGTGATGGAGTTCCTGCTCATCAATCATCCGCTCGATTGCCCGATCTGTGACCAGGGCGGCGAATGCGACCTGCAGGACCAGGCCATGGCCTATGGCTACGACCGCGGCCGCTTCCGCGAGAACAAGCGCGCGGTGAAGGAGAAGTATCTCGGCCCGCTGGTCAAGACGATCATGACCCGCTGCATCCACTGCACGCGCTGCATTCGCTTCGCGACCGAGGTCGCCGGCGTCGAGGAGCTCGGCGCGACCAACCGGGGGGAGCGGATGGAGGTCGGCACCTATGTCGAGAAGGCGCTTACCTCGGAGCTGTCGGGCAACATCATCGACCTTTGCCCGGTCGGCGCGCTCACCTCGAAGCCTTATGCCTTCACCGCCCGCCCGTGGGAGCTCACCAAGACCGAATCGATCGACGTGATGGACGCGCTTGGCAGCAACATCCGCGTCGATTCGCGCGGGGGCGAGGTCTTGCGCATCCTGCCGCGACTCCACGAGCAGGTGAACGAGGAGTGGATTTCGGACAAGACCCGCTTCGCCTATGACGGACTGAAGCGGCAGCGCCTCGACCGGCCCTATGTCCGCCGCGACGGCAAGCTGCGGCCGGCGACTTGGCCGGAGGCTTTTGCCGTCATCGCCGAGCGGATGAAAGGCATCTCCGGCGACCGGGTCGCGGCCATTGCCGGCGATCTCGCCGACGTCGAATCGATGCTGGCGCTGAAGGAGCTGATGGCGGCGCTGGGCTCGCCGCATCTCGACTGCCGCCAGGACGGCGCGAAGATCGATCCCTCGGCGCGCGCCGGGTACCTGTTCAACACCACGATCGCCGGCATTGAGCAGGCCGACGCCTGCCTCCTCATCGGGACCAACCCGCGCTGGGAGGCGGCGGTTCTCAATGCCCGGATCCGCAAGCGCTACCTCCATGGCGGGATCCGGGTCGGCGTAATCGGGCCGCAAGTGGACCTGACCTATCGGACCGAGTATCTCGGCGCCGGGCCCGAAACCCTGAAGGACATCGCGGAAGGACGCCATCCCTTCGCCGAGGTGCTGCGGACGGCCGAGAGGCCGATGCTGATCCTCGGCATGGGCGCGCTCGCGCGACCGGACGGCGCCGCCGTGCTCGGGCTCGCCCGCCGGGTGGCGGAGACCTGCGATCTGGTTCGTGAGGACTGGAACGGCTTCAACCTTCTGCACACCGCGGCGGCGCGCGTCGGCGGTCTCGAGATCGGCTTTGTACCCGGGGCCGGCGGACGTGATCTGGAGGGCATTCTCTCCGGTGCGACCGAAGGCGAGATCGAGGTCGTCTACCTGCTCGGGGCCGACGAGATCGATATGAGCCGCCTCGGCAAGGCCTTCGTCATCTATCAGGGGCATCATGGCGACGCCGGCGCCCACCGGGCCGATGTCGTCCTGCCGGGCGCCGCCTATACCGAGAAAAGCGGCACCTATGTCAATACCGAGGGGCGGGTCCAGCAGACGCGGCTGGCCGTGTTCCCACCCGGCGAAGCCCGGGAGGACTGGGCCATCCTGCGCGCATTGTCGGAGGCGCTCGGCCATCGGCTGCCCTACGACAGCCTCGCCCAGTTGCGCCAGCACCTCTTCGAGCTCCACCCGCACTTCCAGCGCCTGGGCGAGGTCGAGCCGGCGCCTTGGGGCGCCTTCGGGGGCGACGGCGCAGTCGATGGCGCCGCCTTCCAAACGCCGATCCGGAACTTCTACATGACGGACCCTATCAGCCGCGCGTCCGCGACCATGGCGAAGTGCACCGAAGTCTATGTGCTCGGCCAACAGGAGATGACCGGGACCAATGGCTGACCTGCTGAACGACTTCTTCCTGCCGGCCGGCATCATCGTCGCGCAGATCCTCATCATCGTCGTGCCGCTGCTGATCGCGGTGGCCTATCTGACCTATGCGGAGCGCAAGGTGATCGCCGCGATGCAGCTCCGCCGCGGGCCGAACGTGGTCGGCCCCTTCGGATTGCTGCAGCCCTTCGCCGACGGGCTCAAGCTGATGGCCAAGGAAACCATCATCCCGAGCGGGGCAAACCGCGTCGTGTTCCTCGTGGCGCCGATGCTGACCTTCATTCTCAGCCTGGTCGCCTGGGCCGTCATCCCCTTCGATTACGGCATGGTTCTCGCGGACATCAATGTCGGAATCCTCTACCTGTTCGCGATTTCCTCGCTCGGCGTATACGGCGTCGTAATGGCGGGCTGGGCGAGCAATTCGAAGTATCCGTTCCTCGGCGCGCTGCGGTCGGCGGCGCAGATGGTTTCCTACGAAGTCTCGATCGGCTTCGTGATCATCACCGTCCTGCTTCTTGCCGGATCGCTAAACCTGTCGGAGATCGTGCTCGGCCAGTCGGGCGGCTTCTGGCACTGGTACTGGCTGCCGCTGCTGCCGATGTTCGTGATCTTCTTCATCTCGGCGCTGGCCGAGACGAACCGGGCGCCGTTCGACCTGCCTGAGGCGGAATCGGAACTGGTCGCCGGCTACTTCGCCGAGTATTCGGCGATGACCTTCGCGCTGTTCTACCTCGGCGAATACGCGAACATGATCCTGATGAGCGCGTCGACCTCCATCCTGTTCCTCGGCGGCTGGCTGCCACCGATCGAGGCCGCGCCCTTCACCTGGATCCCCGGACCGATCTGGTTCTGTCTGAAGATCGCACTGGTGCTGTTCGGCTTCCTGTGGGTGCGGGCGACGTTCCCGCGCTATCGGTACGATCAGCTGATGCGGCTCGGCTGGAAGGTATTCCTGCCGTTCTCGCTGTTGTGGGTCGTGGTGACGGCCGGGGCGCTGCTGCTGTTCGATGCGGCCCCTTGAGACGCGCGCCGCAGGTGGCGGCGCCCGGCAGCAGGGGACTTGCGCGGGGCGCGCCGCCGACTATGGTATGGCCGGTCCAAAGGCCGGCATGACAAAATGTTGTGGCCCGAAGACGAGGAGGGCGCGAAGATATGGCAATCCTTGACCGCAGTGCGCGCAGCTTGCTGCTGACCGAACTGCTGGCGGGGCTGCGTTTGACCTTCAGCTACATGTTCCGGCCGAGGGTCACGCTCAACTACCCGTACGAGAAGGGACCGCTCAGCCCGCGTTTCCGCGGCGAGCATGCGCTGCGGCGCTACCCGAACGGGGAGGAGCGCTGCATCGCCTGCAAGCTGTGCGAAGCCATCTGCCCGGCGCTGGCCATCACCATCGAAGCCGAACCGCGCGAGGACGGCAGCCGCCGAACCACGCGGTACGACATCGACATGACGAAGTGCATCTATTGCGGGCTGTGCCAGGAGGCCTGCCCCGTCGACGCCATCGTCGAGGGGCCGAACTTCGAGTTCGCGACGGAAACCCGCGAGGAGCTCTACTACAACAAGGAGAAGTTGCTGGCGAACGGCGACCGTTGGGAGCCGGAGCTCGCCGCCAACATCGCGGCGGACGCACCATACCGCTGAGCCGCGTCGGTCGAGGGTCGGAAGGATTTCAATGAGACGAATGTTGATCGGTCGCGGCGCGGGGGCGCGAGACGCCTCATGATCATACAAGCTCTCGCCTTTTATCTGTTCGCCGGCATCGCCGTCGCCGCCGGGGTGATGGTGATCGCCGCGCGCAACCCCGTGCACTCTGTGCTGTTCCTGATCCTCGCCTTCTTCAACGCGGCGGGCCTCTTCATCCTGATGGGCGCCGAGTTCCTGGCGATGATCCTGGTCGTCGTCTATGTCGGCGCGGTGGCGGTGCTCTTCCTGTTCGTCGTCATGATGCTCGACATCAACTTCGTCGAGATGCGGCAAGGATTCCTTCAGTACCTGCCGGTCGGCGCCCTGGTGGCGATCATCCTGTTGACCGAGCTGGTGCTGCTCTTCGGCGCCTGGGTGGTGACGCCGGTGGCGCCCCAGGTCGTGCAGCGGCCGATTCCGCCGGTGGAGGAGGTGACCAACACCCACGCGCTGGGCCTGGTCCTCTATACCGATTACTTCTACCTGTTCCAGACCGCCGGGATCATCCTGCTCGTGGCCATGATCGGCGCGATCGTTCTGACCTTGCGCCAGCGGGAAGGCGTCCGCCGCCAGTCGATCCCGGAGCAGGTTGCGCGCCGTCCGAAGGACTCACTGGAAATCAAGGACGTGCCGACGGGGAGCGGCATCTGATGCTCGAGATCGGCTTGGCCCATTATCTGACGGTCGCGGCGATCCTGTTCACGCTCGGGATCTTCGGGATCTTCGTCAACCGCAAGAACGTCATCATCATCCTGATGTCGATCGAGCTGATGCTGCTTGCGGTCAACATCAACCTGGTCGCCTTCTCCGTCCATATCGGCGACCTCGTGGGACAGGTCTTCGCCATGTTCGTGCTTACCGTCGCGGCGGCCGAGGCGGCGATCGGATTGGCGATCCTGGTCGTCTATTTCCGCAACCGCGGCTCGATTGCGGTCGAAGACATCAACATGATGAAGGGGTAGGGGGAATGGAAGTCGTTATCGTCTTTCTGCCCCTGATCGGCGCGATCGTCGCCGGTCTCTTCGGTCGCCAGGTCGGCGACCGCGGCGCGATCGTGGTGACGAGCGGCCTGCTGATCGTTTCGGCGGTGCTGTCGCTCTTCGTCTTCGCCGACGTCGCGTTCGGCGGCAACGAGCGGGTCACCGAGCTGTTCACCTGGATCGATTCGGGCCGGCTCGAGGTGTCCTGGGCGCTGCGGATCGACACGATGACCGCGGTGATGCTGGTCGTCGTCACCGGCGTTTCCGCGCTGGTCCACGTGTACTCCGCGGGATACATGCACGGCGACCGGTCGATCCCGCGGTTCATGGCCTATCTCAGCCTGTTCACCTTCGCCATGCTGATGCTGGTGACGGCGGACAACTTCGTCCAGATGTTCTTCGGCTGGGAGGGCGTGGGCCTCTGCTCCTACCTGCTGATCGGCTTCTGGTACGACCGGCCGACGGCGAACGCGGCGGCGATCAAGGCCTTCATCGTCAACCGCGTCGGCGATTTCGGCTTCGTGCTCGGCATCATGGGCGTGTTCTTCGTCTTCGGATCGGTCGACTTCGACACGGTCTTCGCCGCCGTTCCGGCCGCGACCAACACGGTGATCGAGTTCCTGGGCTTCCAGGTCAACGCCCTGGAGACGCTCTGCATCCTGCTGTTCATCGGGGCCATGGGCAAATCGGCGCAGGTGCCGCTCCACACCTGGTTGCCGGACGCCATGGAAGGTCCAACCCCCGTCTCTGCCCTCATCCATGCGGCGACGATGGTGACCGCCGGGGTCTTCATGGTCTGCCGCCTGTCGCCGATGTTCGAGTACGCGCCGACCGCGCTCGCCCTCGTGACCTTCATCGGCGCCTTCACGGCCATCTTCGCGGCCACCGTCGGCATCTGTCAGAACGACATCAAGCGCGTCATCGCCTACTCGACCTGCAGCCAGCTCGGCTACATGTTCTTCGCGGCCGGCGTCTCGGCCTATGGCGCGGCGATGTTCCATCTGTTCACCCACGCCTTCTTCAAGGCCCTGCTGTTCCTTGGCTCCGGCTCGGTGATTCACGCCATGTCGGGGGAGCAGGACATGCGGCGGATGGGCGGCATCTGGCGGATGATCCCTTTGACCTACGCGCTCATGTGGATCGGCAGCCTCGCGCTCGCGGGCGTGGGCATCCCGGGCGTGTTCGGCTTCGCCGGCTTCTACTCGAAGGACATCATCCTCGAGGCGGCCTGGGCCGCGCAGAGCGGCGTCGGCCGGTTCGCCTTCTGGCTTGGCATCGCCGCCGCGCTGCTGACCGCGTTCTACTCCTGGCGCCTGCTCCTGATGACCTTCCACGGAGAACCCCGCGCGGACGAGAAGGTCATGGCGCATGTGCACGAATCGCCGAAGGTCATGACCGTGCCGCTGATGATCCTGGCGGTCGGCGCGATCTTTGCCGGCGTCGCGTTCTATCCTTTCTTCGTCGGCGACGCCATGGAAGGGTTCTGGCGCGAATCACTGTTCGTCCTGCCGGAGCACAACACCATCGAGGCGGCGCACCACGTGCCCACCTGGGTGAAGGTCGCGCCGATCGTCATGGGGCTGGTCGGCATCGGCCTTGCCTATCTGCTCTACATGGTCCGTCCGGGGCTGCCCGCACGGATCGCCGGGCAGGCGCGCGGCCTCTACCTGTTCCTCCTGAACAAGTGGTACTTCGACGAGCTCTATGACCGGCTGTTCGTTCGCCCGGCGCAGGTCCTCGGCTACGGGCTGTGGAAGGGCGGCGACGGCGCCGTGATCGACGGGCTTGGGCCGGACGGCGTGGCCGCGGCGTCCCGCCGGCTGGCGCGGCGGTTCAGCCGGCTGCAGACCGGCTATCTCTACCACTATGCCTTCGTCATGATGATCGGCGTCGTGGTTCTGGTCACTTGGTATGTGTGGGTGCAGAGCGGCGGCTGAGGGGACCCGTCATGACCGAACTTCCGATTCTCTCCCTGGTCACCTTCCTGCCGCTGGTGGGCGCGCTCTTCATCCTGGTAATTCGGGGCGAGCCCGACATCGTGGCCCGCAACGCGCGGAACGTCGCGCTCTGGACGACGGTCATCACCTTCGCCCTCTCGCTCGTGCTGTGGTTCGGCTTCGATCGCGGCAGCGCGGACTTCCAGTTCGTCGAGCGGGCGGAATGGATGCCTGGCTTCGGCATCGCCTACCACATGGGCGTCGACGGCATTTCGGTGCTGTTCGTCCTGCTGTCGACGTTCCTCATGCCGATCTGCATCCTCGCAAGCTGGGACGCCATCCAGGTCCGCGTGAAGGAGTACATGATCGCCTTCCTGGTCCTCGAGACCATGATGGTGGGCATGTTCTGCGCCCTCGACTTCATCCTGTTCTACGTCTTCTTCGAGGGCGTCCTGATCCCGATGTTCCTCATCATCGGTGTCTGGGGCGGGCCGCGGCGCGTTTACGCGGCCTTCAAGTTCTTCCTCTACACGCTTCTCGGCTCGGTGCTGATGCTGGTGGCAATCCTGGTGATGTACTTCCAGGCCGGCACCACCGACATCCCGACCCTGATGCGTTTCGCCTTCGCGCCGGGGCTGCAGGTCTGGCTGTGGCTGGCATTGTTCGCCTCCTTCGCCGTCAAGGTGCCGATGTGGCCGGTGCACACCTGGCTGCCGGACGCCCATGTCGAGGCGCCGACCGCGGGATCGGTAATCCTGGCGGGCGTGCTGCTGAAGATGGGCGCCTATGGCTTCCTGCGCTTTTCGCTGCCGATCCTGCCGGACGCGTCGGCCTTCTTCGCGCCGCTGGTCTACACCCTCAGCATCGTCGCGGTGATCTACACCTCGCTCGTCGCTCTGGCGCAGGACGACATGAAGAAGCTCATCGCCTACTCCTCGGTCGCGCATATGGGCTTCGTCACCGCCGGCATCTTCACGGTGACGCAGCAGGGCCTCGAGGGCGCGCTGTTCCAGATGCTGAGCCACGGCATCGTCTCCGGCGCGCTGTTCCTTTGCGTCGGCGTGGTCTATGACCGGATGCACACGCGCGAGATCGCCCGCTATGGCGGGCTCGTGCACCGCATGCCGATCTATGCCGCAGTCTTCATGGTCTTCACCATGGCGTCCGTCGGCCTGCCGGGGACGAGCGGCTTCGTCGGCGAGTTCCTGGTCATGGTCGGCACGTTCCAGGTCAGCACCTGGGTGGCGGCGCTGATCACCACCGGCATCATCCTCGGCGCCGCCTACATGCTATGGCTCTATCGCCGGGTGATCTTCGGCAAGCTGGTGCACAGCGACCTGCTCGACATTCTCGACCTGAACGGCCGCGAAAAGCTTGTCTTCGCGCCGCTCGTTGTGCTGGTCCTGTGGATGGGCATCTATCCCGTTTCCTTCCTCGAAGTCATGAGCCCGTCGGTCGAAAGCCTGATCGCGGACTACCAGATCGCGCGGGAAGGGGCGGCGCGGCCGTCGCTCGCCCTGCTTCTGCAGAACCCCCTCGAGTTGACCGCCTTCGGGCCGGAGAAGTAGCGATCCCGCCATGTTCGACACGCTCGCGCTCCCCGAAATCTTTCTCGCGATCGCCGGCATGGCGATCCTGCTCTACGGCGTCTTCAGCCCAGGTAACCCGACACGTTCGATCTCCTGGTTGACCGTGCTCGCGCTGCTGATGGCGCTGGTCATGGTATGGCTCGGGCCGGATCAGGGCGAGGCGTTCGGCGGCCTGTACGTGCAGGACGGCTTCGCCGTGTTCCTCAAGGTGCTGGTGCTGCTCAGCACGACGGTCTCGGTCATCCTGTCGCTCGATTACATCGAGCGCGAGAACATGGCCCGCTTCGAGTTCCCGGTGCTGATGCTGCTCTCGACGCTCGGCATGCTGCTGATGCTGTCGGCGAACGATCTCATCGCCCTCTATGTCGGGTTCGAGCTGCAAAGCCTGCCGCTGTACGTCGTCGCCGCCTTTCGGCGCGACACGGTGCGGTCGACGGAGGCGGGGCTCAAGTACTTCGTCCTCGGCGCGCTCTCCTCCGGCATCCTGCTCTACGGCGCGTCGATGATCTATGGCTTCGCCGGCACCACGAACTTCGACGGGATCGCTACGGCGCTCACCGGGGGCGGCTACGGCGAGCCGTCGATTGGCCTTATCGTCGGGCTCGTCTTCCTGGCAGCCGGTCTTGCCTTCAAGATCTCCGCGGTTCCGTTCCATATGTGGACGCCCGACGTCTATGAGGGCGCGCCGACGCCCGTCACGGCGTTCTTCGCGATCGCGCCCAAGATCGCCACCATGGGCCTCTTCATCCGGGTCTTGGCCGATCCCTTCGTCGATCTGGTCGGCGACTGGCAGCAGATCATCGTGTTCATCTCGGTCGCCTCGATGATCCTGGGCGGGTTCGCCGCGATCAACCAGACCAATATCAAGCGGCTGATGGCCTACAGCTCCATCAGCAACATCGGCTATGCCCTTGTCGGCCTGGCACCGGGAACGGCGGGCGGCGTGCGCAGCGTGCTGCTTTATCTGGCGATCTACCTGTTCATGACCGTCGGAACCTTCGCGGTCATCCTGTGCATGCGCCAAAGGGGCCGCATGGTCGAGGGGATCGACGATCTTGCCGGCCTGGCGAAGACCCATCCCGTCCTGGCGGCGGTGATGGCGGTCTTCATGTTCTCGATGGCCGGCATCCCGCCGCTTGCCGGCTTCTTCGGCAAGCTGTACGTGTTCCTCGCCGCGATCGAAGCCGAGCTCTACACCCTGGCCGTCATCGGTGTCGTCACCAGCGTCGTCGCCGCGTTCTATTATCTGCGGATCGTCAAGGTGATGTATTTCGATGAAGCGGTGGAGGCCTTTGACCGCCCGCTGGGCTGGGGGATGTCGTCGATTCTCGGCGTCAGCGCGCTCTTCATCCTGTTCTTCATCCTGTTCCAGGCGCCGATGATCGACGGCGCCGACGCCGCGGCGGCATCGCTCTTCACCGGATGAGCGACGCCCCATCGCCGCCGCGCCTGCCGCCCTTCTTCCGCCTCGTCGCGTTCGACACCGTCGGCAGCACGAGCGAGGAGGCGCGGCGACTTGCGGCCGACGGCGCCCCCGAGGGAACCCTGGTCTGGGCTCGCGCGCAGTCGGCGGGGCGCGGACGGCGGGGGCGAAGCTGGAGTTCGCCGCCGGGAAATCTCTATCTGTCGCTGCTCTTGCGGCCGGACTGCCCGGCAGCGGTGGCACCGCAGCTCGGCTTCGCCACCGCCGTCGGCCTGGGCGAGGCGCTCGACACCTTGCTTCCCGCAGATGCCGAAAGGCCGCGTTTCAAATGGCCGAACGACGTGCTCGTCGGGGGGCGCAAGATCGCGGGGATCCTGCTGGACGCCTCAACGGGCCCGAACGGACACCTGGACTGGCTGATCATCGGCGTCGGGGTCAACATCGCGAGCTTTCCCGAAGACACCAGCTACGGCGCAACCAGCCTGCGTGAAGCCGGCGCGGGAGCGGTCAGCGCCGACGAGGTGCTGCCGGTCTTCGCCTCTCATTGGCTGCGCCGACTCGAGCGGTGGGGGCGGGAGGGCTTCACTCCCATTCGCCAGGCCTGGCTCGAAAATGCCCTGGGCCTTGGCGAGGTGATCGAGGTCCGGCTGGAACGGGAGACGCTGACCGGGCGCTTCGTCGAACTCGACGAGACCGGCGCGCTGGTTCTCGACCTGCCGCGGGTGGGGCATCGTGTCATCGCCGCCGGCGACGTGTCCTATCCGGCCTATTGAAGGACGCCGAAGCCATGCTGCTCGCCATCAATTCGGGGAACACCAATGTTGGCTTCGCCGTCTTCGACGGCAACACCTTGCGCGGCAAGTGGCGGATATCGACGAACGTGCATCGCACCGCCGACGAGTACGCCGTATGGCTCACCCAGCTCATGGCCTTGGACGGACTCACGCCGGCCATGATCGACGGCGCCATCATCGGCTCGGTGGTGCCCGAGGCTCTGTTCAGCCTCAAGGCGCTTGTCCGGCGGTACTTTCGCTGCGATCTCCTGGTCATCGGCGAGAACGGCGAGAGGCTCGGCATCGAGACGACCGTCGACCGGCCGGAGGAGGCAGGCGCCGACCGCCTCGTCAATAGCTTCGCCGCCCACCGGATCTATGGCGGGCCGCTTATCGTCGTCGATTTCGGAACGGCGACGACCTTCGACGTCGTCGACGGGCAAGGGCGCTACGCCGGCGGCGCGATCGCGCCGGGCATCAACCTCTCGCTCGAGGCGCTGTACATGGCGGCCGCCAAGCTGCCGAGCGTGGCAATCCAGGAGCCGCCCCGGATCATCGGCAAGACGACCGTCGACTGCATGCAGTCGGGGATCTTCTGGGGCTATGTCGGGCTGATCGAGGGGCTTATCGCCCGGATCCGGGCCGAGTACGGCGCCGAGACACCGGCGGAGGGTCCGATGAAAGTGATTGCAACCGGCGGCCTCGCCCCCTTGTTCTACGGGGCAACCGATGTCATCGAGCGCGTCGACGAGGATCTGACCCTCCGCGGACTCGCCATGCTCTATCGCGCCAACCGCGACCAGAAGGCGCCATGATCGACCGCCCCTCGGCCGAAGAGCTCTTGTTCCTACCCCTGGGCGGGGCCGGCGAGATCGGCATGAATCTCAATCTCTACGGCCACGCCGGCAAGTGGCTGATGATCGATCTCGGCATTGCATTCGGTAACGAATCGACCCCGGGCATCGACGTGATCATGCCCGACCCCGCCTTCATCGCCGAGCGTCGCGAGGACTTGGCGGGGTTGGTCCTGACCCATGCGCATGAGGATCACATCGGCGCCGTGCCCTATCTCTGGCCGCGATTGCGCTGCCCGATCTACGCGACGCCCTTCACCGCCTCCGTGCTTCGGCGCAAGCTGGTCGAGGCCGGGCTGCATCTGGAGGCCGAGATCACCGAAGTGCCGATGTCGGGCCGCTTCGCGGTGGGACCGTTCGAGATCGAGCTCATTACCCTGACCCACTCGATCCCGGAACCGAATGCCGTTGTCGTCCGCACGCCGCTCGGCACCGTCCTTCATACCGGCGATTGGAAGCTCGACCCGGAACCCTTGGTCGGCCCGAATGCGGACGAGGACGCCCTGAGGCGTCTCGGCGAGGAGGGAGTCCTCGCGATGGTTGGGGACTCCACCAACGCGATGGTCGAGGGCGAATCGGGTTCCGAATCCGAGGTCCGCGACAGCCTGATGGAGCTGGTGGGACGGTTCAAAAACCGCGTCGCCGTAGCCTGTTTCGCCAGCAATGTCGCCCGGCTGGAAACACTCGCCCACGTCGCCGCCGCGCATGGCCGGCATCTGGCACTGGTCGGACGCTCGTTCTGGCACGTCAGCCAGGCGGCGCGGGAGAACGGCTATCTCGCCGACCTGCCGGAATTCGTCACCGAGCACGATGTCGGCTACCTGCCGCGGAACGCGGTGCTGATGGCCTGCACCGGCAGCCAGGGCGAACCGCGCTCGGCGCTTGCCCGCATCGCGCGCGGAGAGCATCCGAACGTCGTGCTGGAAAAGGGCGACGCGGTGATCTTCTCCTCGCGGGTAATCCCCGGCAACGAGCGCGCCATTGGCCAGCTCCAAAACGACCTGGTGCGCCTCGGCGTCGAGATCGTGACGGACCGGGAGTATTTCGTCCACGTCTCCGGCCATCCGGCACGCGACGAGCTCGCCGCCATGTACCGCTGGATCCGGCCGAAGATCGCCATACCCGTGCACGGTGAGCTCCGGCATCTCGTGGAGCACGCCGAGTTCGCCCGAAGCCTGCAGGTCAGCGAGGCGGTGGTCGCGCTGAACGGCTCCCTCGTGCGGCTTGCCCCGGGCCCAGCCGAAATCGTCGGCGAGGTGCCGGCCGGGCGCCTCGGCCTGGATGGCAAGGCCCTCGTGCCTCTCAACGGCGGCGTGCTGCGCAGCCGGCATCGGACGCTTCGCAACGGCTCGGCCGTGGCGACGCTGGTCGTTGACGGGGAGGGGAGGCTGCTGGCGGAACCACAGCTCGCGGCGCAGGGGCTGCTCGACCCCGAAGCCGATCAGCCCGCCTATGACGAGACCGTGGCCGCGATCCGAGCCGCACTCGAGGACCTGCCGGCGGCCGCGCGGCTCGACGATGCGGCGGTCAAGGAGGCGGCGCGGCTGGCGGTCCGCCGCACGCTCCACGCGATCCGCGGCAAGAAACCCGTGACCGAGGTCCATCTCGTCCGGATCTGAGGCGGGCCACACATCACGGCGACCCGCCCCTTGCATGCCCCGCCGTCTGCCGGCATCCTGACCCGGTTCCGCGAACCCCGATGAAACCTGCGCCATGATCGGTAAACTCAACCACGTCGCCATCGCCGTGCCCGACCTCCGGGCGGCCGCGGCGCTCTACGCGAACACCCTGGGCGCCACCGTGTCCGAGCCCGTCGACCAGCCCGCGCACGGCGTCACGGTGGTCTTCGTCGATCTGCCGAACACCAAGATCGAGCTCCTGCATCCGCTGGGCGAAGGGTCGCCGATCGCCGGGTTCCTCGAGCGGAACCCCGCAGGCGGCATTCACCACATCTGCTACGAGGTCGACGACATTCTGGCGGCGCGCGACCGCCTGAAGGCGAGCGGGGCACGGGTGCTCGGAGACGGGGAACCGAAGATCGGCGCGCACGACAAGCCGGTGCTGTTCCTCCATCCGAAGGACTTCTGCGGAACCCTGATCGAGTTGGAGCAGGCCTGAATTCTTCCGATGGACTGGTTTTCGGGCATCCTCGTCTATTTCCTGATCTGGTGGGTCGTGCTGTTCGCCGTTCTGCCCTGGGGCGTGCGCATACCGGACGAACCGGAGCCCGGTCACGCCGCCGGTGCCCCCAGCAACCCGCGGTTGTGGCTCAAGGCCCTGGTGACAACGATCGTATCGCTGGTGATCTGGCTCGCAGTGTATTTCATGATGGAGTCAGGCTGGATCAGCCTGAGGCCCGCATGAGCGACGCCGCCGCGCCGCCGGTCGTACAGGCCTACTGCGATGTCGCGCCGGGCCACCCCTGGCACGGTCCCTATCACGACGAGGAGTATGGCTTTCCGGTCACCGACGACAACGTTCTCTTTGAGCGTCTGGTCCTCGAGATCAATCAGGCCGGCCTGAGCTGGCTTACGGTCCTGAAAAAACGCGCGGCCTTCCGCGCGGCGTTCCATGACTTCGATATCGACCGGGTCGCCGCCTTCGACGAGCGCGACCGGGCGCGGCTGCTCGCGGATGCCGGCATCATCCGCAACCGGCTCAAGATCAACGCCGCGATCGAGAACGCCCGGCGGATCCAGAGGCTGCGCGAAACCCACGGGTCCTTCGCCGGATGGCTCGCGGACCATCACCCGCGATCGCAGCCCGACTGGGTCAAGCTGTTCCGGAAGACCTTCCTGTTCACCGGCGGCGAGATCGTGGGCGAGTTCCTGATGAGCATCGGCTATCTGCCGGGCACGCATAAACCGACCTGCCCGGTGTATCACCGGATCGCGGCCCTGAACCCGCCCTGGATGGCAGCCGACGGCGCCGCGAAATAGCGGGGTGCGGCCATCACCTGGCCGCGCGCGGGCGTCGGCAGATCAACGATCACACCCATGTATCGCCGGTGCCGTCGCCGAGCGCGCTCGTCACCTCGCTCAGTGTCCAAGCAACAGGCGATACTGTTGCAAGGTGAGCGAATGGAGGACCAGGGTCAGGCTCCCGGTCAGCCTGTAATGCGTGCCGGCCGAGACGGTCTCCAACTGAACCGCCGTCAGCTTCTTGGGCGCGGCCTGGACGGGCCCGATGCCAAGCATGCCGGCCGCAATGAGCGCGATCGCGAGCTTCTTCATTGTCGCCTCCTCCCTGGAGTGCGTTTGCGGGCGACCCGGCGAACCGCACCGGACCCGGCGGGGCCCGCACTATCCTGAACTGTCCCTGCCTCCGCGCCTGCAAGCTGGCCATTCGTTTCTCTGGCAGGGGGGCCTTGAACCGGCTGGAATTCGCCTTGGCCGTCGGTTCGCCCGTCACAGAAAAGGCAGGTTGAACCGGATCGGCAACGACAGCTCGATCTGGAAGTCCGGCGCGTCCTCCGTAACGCCGATTTCCGCGGAAAGATCAAACAGAACCCGCGGCGAAAGCACCGACGAAACGCCGAATTCGAACGAACTCGAAACCTGATCGCTGCCCGGGATTTCGTCGCCGAAGGCTTCGACCTTGTCAGCAAAGGTCTGCAGAAGAAAGAAGCGCAGAGACGTTTCCGGGCTGACTGCCAGGACGGTTCCAAGCGAAAGGCCGATTTCCGGGCCTGGCTGTATGTCGTCGTGCTCGAAGGCGTACTGGTAGGACACACCGCCGACCCAGACGAGCGGGTCGATGCGTTTCACCGCGGTCAAGGTGCCTTGAAGCTCGTGAAAGCCGGTGCCGACGCCGTCGTTGCCGCCGCCCGTCCTCGTGTTCCAGTTCACGTTGCCGAACAGGTCCGGTCGCCAGCCGCTCTCGCGGAGCAAGGTCTTGGTGAAGCCAAGCTCGATGTCGCCGAACCCGGTGTTGCTCTCCGACTCTTCGTCGATCTCAGCGAAGCCGACGCTCGTCACCGTCTCATCTTCGATGAAGGAATACGGGATCTCGATTTCCAGCTGCGAGTCGAAGGGAAGGCCGAAGCGCAGATCCACCTTGGCATCGACCGTGTTGCGACGAAACTCCTCCTCCCCGACGAAGCCGTTGACCACCGTCGGGGTGTCGCGCTCGTCACGGATGTAGCTCAGGCTCGGCTCGACCTCGAGCTCGCCGAACGGCAGCAGCAGCGCGCCTTCGCGCACCAGCGTCCGTTCGAGGGCGCGGGTCGCCGCTTCCTCGTCGACCTCGAACGTGCCGGGCGCCGATGGGGGAGGGGTGTCGCCCTGGGCCAGCGCGGCTCCTTCCGGCTCCGGTTCGGATTCCGCCCACTCCGCCGGTTCGCCAAGCGCCGCGGGGACCGCCGATGCGGGAGCGGCGCTGCCCGCACCAACCCGCGATTCCAGTTCCAGAACGCGCCGCAGCAAGTCGGCGATTATGGCGTCGCGCTGATCGAGCTGCCGCTGCAAGTCGGCGGCGGTCAGCGCGTCCGGAGCCGTCTGCGCGCGGCCGGACTCGAGGAGGATGGTAAGGACAGCGATCGCCGCAACGGGCGCGACGAGGATACGGCCGACGCTCAAGAAACGCGAGAGTTCCATGCCACCTCGCTGACCTTGCTGCGGCGTGGGCCCATCAGCCCGGGCCGGAAAACGGCACGACGGAGCGGAGAAGGGCATCCGATGGCCGCATGAGATCGGTTCGTTTCGGCGAAAGGCGATTCGGCAGTTGCGTGCCGTCGCGTGTGGCAATCACGAACCCCACTTTTCCAAGCTCGGGAAAGGTCAGCCACGCGCGCTCGAACCGGTCCACGCGCATCACGCGGTTGCCGTAGGCAGGATCGGCCAGCACGACTCGACCCCCTCGGATCCCGCGAAAGACAACGAAGTGGTTGTAGCCGAAGACGCTGACCGGAACGAGGATGGGCGCGAGCTCTATTAGGTCGGCGAGCTCAAGCTGGCCGTAACCGATCCCTTCATACCCACGCCCATCGACATAGCGCTTCAGGTCGGCGAGAGAGAACCCCTGACGGTACCGGACGAGATCCGGATTCTCGATGTACTCCTTACGGCGGATCAGTTCCCGTGCGATCTCCCGCTCCGGCACGGGATCGCCATACTGGTAGGTCAGGATCGTGGCCAGCGCCGCGGCGCCGCAGCTCAGGTCGAAGTTCTGCATGACGACGCCTTCCTGCCGTATCTCGATCATCGACCGGACCGGCCTGGTCGCGTCCGCGCCAGCGCTATGGATGGGGGCGGCAATAGCAAGGCCCAACAGGATGGCGGCTGCGAGGCAAGGTCTGATTGCCGCGTCGTCCCGGTCCGCCGCGGTCGATCGCTGGGCGGAGTGGTTCGGCGTCGCGGTATGGCTAGACATCAATTCTTGTTCCGCCAGAACAATCAACACCATCGGCGGGCATCGATTGAGAAACGGACGCCCGCCGACGGCTCCAATCACTTCAGCCGATTAGGCTGACGACGAACAGAGAATTGGTCGAGGCTTAGTCGTTGTCGATTCTTTGCTCGACTTTGGACTCGTTCTTGGCCACCGCGATGGCAACCGCCTTGCCAAACTTGGCTTCCGCCAGAGCGGTCGCGGTAGCGGATTGCTTCACCAGGGCAACTTGGACATTGATGTTACCGAAGCGCCATCCGCCGGCGGTAACGCTGTCCATCTGGGAGCTGGTGAGTTGCAGAGGCTCGGCAACGGCAAACGAGCTCATGCTCAGGACGGTCACGGCTGCAAGCAGAATCCGTTTCATAGCTAGCATCCCTTCTTGGCTATAGCTGGCCTTCTTGGCTTTAGCTACTCGCGTCGAGAGCGCCCCCCGACGACAGCGAAGGGAACCGGTATAGCCCCGTATCTTCCGGGTACCGAAGCTGCCGCTTCCGTAGGGTGGGCAATATACGCCCGGTAAGGTTCAGTGTAAACCCAGAATCTTTACCGTACGCGCAGCACCCAACCTCTTCCATTTGTCCTGAAATCGGGCCTGAAGTCGGTCCCGAATCTTGACCCAAAAGTGGTCTTGAAGGCGGGCTTGAAGTCGCGCGTGAAGTCGGGCGAGGGCAGAATTAAGTTTCGATTTATGCGCCTTAAGCGCCCTGGCGTGTTTCGAGTTAGGCGCTTTAGGCGTCTTGGCGTGTTTCGAGACGTTTTTCTTTACGACAACCCTGTTGCCCTTTTCTTTCACGCTCACGAAGGTGTTGGCGGTGATGCTGGCCATCGTTCCGGCGGCCGTGACGCCGTCCATCTGGTCGGCGTTGAGCCGAGCCGGCTCGGCAAAGGCGGCCGAGCCCATGCCGACGACAATGACGGCGGCACCAAGAATCATCGTCTTCATTGGTTGCGTCCCTTCCAAGCTTAGCTGGCGGAGCCAGCTCCTAGCTGCTCAAGTCGAGTGCGCCCCCGACGACAGCGAAGGGATCCGGTGTGGCCCCAAACCATGGGGCGTCGATTGATAAACTTACCGCAACGCCGACGATCTTGCGACGGGTTTTCGGCGTAATTTTATGGCGAATCGGCCCGGCTGCGGCGCCGTCACCTGGGTACCGTCGTGCAGCAAATGGTCGGCTACGCAATTGACCGATTCGTATCACCGCCCGCGCGGTTCCGGTGAACGCTTTCGGGGTCTTCCCGTTAATCCCGCCTTACAAACCGGTCCCGCTTATAGTACGTTGGTTAAACCAGCTGTCAGGGGGCATATGCTTGTCGGCGGGCGCCTTTACCTGAGCGACTCCCGGCCGTGGAGGCTGCCGGGAGGGTCGGCCGGAAGGCTGGGTTCAAACTGACGTCTTTCCTAAGCAGACCGAAAATCCGACGGCAATGGGAGAGTGCTATGTGTGAGGAACCGAACGAGATCAATCGGGAGCACATTCGACGCCGGCCGTTCTCAAAGGGACTTTCGAGCTTTGCTGTGATGGTCGGCCTGGCTTGCGTCGCGGTGGGATCCGGGGACGTGAGCCGTGCCTCGGCCAATCCGATTCAGCTGACGCCGACGCAGATGGACGGGATAACGGCCGGCGCAATCAGTCACGAGATCGTTGCGGCGGGCATCGCGGAGGGCGAGCCGGCGTCATCCGACGCCAAAGCAAAGGTGCGGACCATTTCCACGCCCAATGTCGACGTCTCCGTCGGGGTAGGGAAAGCCTCCGCCAAGGGCGAGAGTCACGATGTCGAGCTGTCGTCGTCCTACACGACGGATGGTCGGGTCATCGTGGACAATACGCGAGTGATCGAGATCAACACGCCCAAACGCTCGGTGGGCGTCGTGGTCGCGGTGATCGTGGCCAAGAGAAAATAGGACGGGAATCGCCTCGGCATTCCGTTGCGTTCGAGTTGATGGCAGGTCCCGAAATGGCCGAATGATTCATCCGGCGTCACGCCGCGGCAGCGAATGGAACGCGGGGGCTGCGGATCGGTCGATCGCCGCAAGGATCAGGAGTGAGAGGCCCCGCGCCTAATCGGGACCGAAGCGCAAGCCAGGGCCAAGGGGCGGGATCGGCGATTGCCTGGTCGGCGCGGTCGCCCTTCGGTCCGTTTACGCCCGGGACAATCTTGGCGCCCGGGACAATCTTGGCGAGCGAGACGGCCGGTTAGGATCTCGGTCATCGGGTTCCGGTCGGACACCCCGGCCGGCTGCGCCTGCGACGTGGGATCCCGTACCCATTCGCGCCGCTATCCGCTCTCGATGCGGCGCTGGCCGCAAGGAGCCCAGGGAAGCCGGCCGCTATCGATTCCTGATTGGCGGATACAAAAACGGCAAGCCCCGACCTGTCGAGGCTTGCCTCAACCATTCGGCACGGGTGCCGTGGAGGGGCCTCGGAAGAGAAATCCGAGGGCGATCCCTCATTGCGCTTCTTCCCTGAACTTGGGCCGTAGCGTGCGATCGCCAAAGCGCCATTATCTTGCAACAAATACTTTACGGCATTTCTCGGGGAGAGTCACTGCTTCGTTGCAGCTCGAGGAAAATCGGCCCGAATGATTCGCCGCGATCCCACCGATGAGGAAGCCACGTCCGGGCACGGCTCCACGGGTGGGACGTGACGCTCTCTGGCGGCCGCGAAAGCCCTCCGATCTGTCCTCCTCGGCGATCCGGTTAACCCTTTGTCATAGAAGGTTCTTCTTGGCGTCCAGGAGCCGCTTCGTCGGTTTGCTCTGCGAGAGTCAGGCTAAACGCCTGTCCGAGTTAAGAAATTTCTTCTTGAACGATGGGGCGGCTTGGGTCAAACCGTCCTTGAAGCAACAGCGCGATCTCAAGACGCTGACCGAAACGGCCGGACAGGGGTCATGGCCTCTGGGTCTTCACGAGGGAGAGACTTCAATGCGTGCTCTTGCCAAGCTTGCCGCTACAGCCCTGATCGCCTTCGCCGGTCCGGCGGCCGCCCAAGACGATTATCCGGACGGCCCGATCACCATGGTCGTGCCGTTTTCCGCGGGCGGCCCGACCGACACGGTGACGCGCCTCATCGCCGAGCCGATGCAACGCGAACTCGGCCAGCAGATCGTCGTCCAGAACGTGGCCGGCGCCGGCGGCACGCTGGCGGGAACGCGGGTCGCCAACGCCGCGCCGGATGGTTACACGATCCTGATCCACCACATCGGCATGTCGACCGCCCCGACGTTGTACCGCAACCTGCCATACGATCCGCTCACGGACTTCGAAACGATCGGCCTCGTGACCGAGGTCCCGATGACGATCATCGCGCGCAAGGATTTCGAGCCGGATACGCTTCAGGAGCTCATCGACTACGTGAAGGTCAACAAGGACACGGTCACCTATGCGAATGCGGGGATCGGGGCGGCGTCCCATCTGTGCGGGATGCTCTTCATGGATGCGATCGACACGCAGCTCACCACCGTGCCCTATCAGGGGACGGGGCCCGCAATGACCGACCTGCTTGGCGGCCAGGTCGACTTCATGTGCGATCAGACGACGAACACGACGGGCCCGATCCAGTCGGGCGGGGTAAAGGCCTATGCCGTGACGACCGGTGAGCGCCTCGAGAATCTGCCGGACCTGCCGACCACGGCCGAGGCCGGCCTCGGCGAGTTCCAGGTCGGCGTCTGGCACGGGCTTTATGCGCCGGCGGGCACGCCCGAGCCGATCATCGAGAAGCTGTCGGCCGCGCTGCAGACGGCGCTTCAGGACAAGAACGTGATCCAACAGTTCGCCAAGCTCGGCACCACCCCCGTCCCGCAGGATCAAGCAACACCCGAGGCCCATCGCGAGAAGCTCAAATCGCAGATCGAGCTTTGGCGGCCGATCATTCAGGAAGCCGGTGTCTACGCCGACTGATCCTGTGCTTGCCAATAAGACGAGCGGGGCGCCCCTGATCGCCCCGCTTCGCTGCAAGAATGCGAGACACGCGCCGGCCGTCGCGTGAGGTCGGCGCACTGCCTTGGTTCCTGGCACCTGGCCGCCGGCAATCGCGCGGCCGGACGCCGGATCCGGGACCCGGATCTAGCTCTCGGAAGCGCCATGGACGCCCGAAAATCTCTTAAGGACCTCATCGCGGGGCTTATCTTCATCGCCTTTGGACTGGCCTTCGGCTACGCCTCTCTCGGCTATCCCATCGGCACGGCCCTGCGCATGGGGCCCGGCTACTTCCCGCTCGTCCTTTCCGGAATCCTGATCGTTCTGGGTGCGGCAATCCTCATCCAAGGATTCTTCGCCACCGCGGAAAGCCCGATCGGCCCAACGCCGTGGCTGGGTCTGCTGCTGCTCGTTTCCGCCCTGTTCATCTTTGGCTTCACCGTCCACGGCCTCGGCCTTGTGCCGTCCCTGATGATCACCGTCTTCATGAGCGCCTTCGCCAGCCGGCGCACCGGAATTCTCGGTGCGCTGGGGCTCACCGTCGGTCTCACGCTGGTCTGCGTGCTGATCTTCGTCTACGGGCTGGGCCTGCCGCTCCAGCTGTTCGGCCCCTGGCTCGCTCTCTGAGGCGAGGCTACGCTCATGGAACTGATCGCGAATCTCGGCCTCGGGTTCGAAACGGCGTTCACGCCGATCAACATCCTCTATTGTTTCGTCGGCGTCCTCCTCGGCACGCTGGTGGGCGTTCTGCCCGGCATCGGGCCGACGGCGACGATCGGCCTGCTGCTGCCGATCACGTTCAATTTCGAGCCCGTCACGGCGCTGATCATGCTCGCGGGCATCTATTACGGCGCGCAGTATGGCGGCTCGACGACAGCGATCCTGATCAATCTTCCGGGCGAATCCTCATCCGCCGTGACGGCGATCGACGGCTATCGGATGGCCCGGGAAGGCCGCGCCGGCCCCGCGCTGGCAACCGCCGCCATCGGCTCGTTCTTCGCCGGCACCGTGACGACCCTGATCCTGGCGCTGTTCGCGCCGCCCTTGGCCAGCGTGGCGCTCCAGTTCGGGTCGCCCGAGTACTTCTCGCTTCTCGTCCTCGGCTTGCTCGCCTCCGTCGCCCTTGCTCATGGCTCGGTCGTCAAGGCGCTCGCCATGATCGTTCTCGGCCTGCTGCTTGGCTTGGTTGGACAGGACATCTATACCGGCACGCCGCGTTTCACCTTCGGTCGGTTCGAGCTCTACAACGGAATCAGCTTCGTCTCCCTTGCGGTTGGCGTCTTCGGCGTTGCCGAGATCCTGCGCAACCTCGAGCACGAGACGATACGGACCGTGGCGATCAAGCATGTGAAGGGCCTGCTGCTGACCAAGGACGATATAAAGCGGATCGTCGCGCCCATCCTTCGCGGAACGGCAGTCGGAGCGGCGCTCGGCATCCTGCCGGGGGGCGGCCACGTCCTGGCCTCCTTCGCCTCCTATTCCCTGGAGAAAAAGGTATCGAAGGAGCCGCAGAAGTTCGGGACGGGCGCGATCGAGGGCGTGGCCGGACCGGAATCGGCCAACAACGCCGGCGCCCAGACCTCGTTCATCCCCTTGCTCACACTCGGCATACCGGCGCATCCGGTGATGGCCCTGCTCATCGGCGCCTTCGTCATCCAGGGAATCACGCCCGGTCCGAACGTCGTCAAGGACGAGCCCGAGCTCTTCTGGGGCATCGTCGTTTCGATGTGGATCGGCAACCTGTTTCTCGTGCTTCTGAACCTGCCGCTGATCGGGCTGTGGGTGAAGATGCTCACGATTCCCTATCGTGTCCTGTTCCCTGCCATCATTGCCTTCGCCAGCATCGGGACCTACAGCATCAACCTGAACGCGTTCGACGTCTATGCGATCGCCGTGCTGGGCGTCATCGGTTATGTACTGGTGAAGCTCGACTGTGAACCCGCGCCCCTCCTGCTCGGTTTCGTTCTCGGTCCGTTGCTCGAGGAACATCTGCGCCGCGCGATGATCATCTCCCGCGGCGATCCCATGGTTTTTATCGAGCGGCCGATCAGCGCGGGCCTTCTGCTCGCGGCCCTCGTCGCCGTGGTGATCGCCGTCATCCCCTCGGTCCGCAGAAAGCGCGAGGAGGTTTTCCAGGAGGAAGATTGAAGGAGGGCGCCCGATTTCCCGACCGGCCCGGCCGGTCGCTGACAGTCTGTTAACGCTTGATGCCGAGACTCGGTCCGATGGCACGCCTTACCCGCACGATCCGACTCTGGCCCGTTCTGCTCCTTGCTGCGCTCGAATGCGCGGTCGCGGCCGAGGACCGGATCGTGCGGGTGACAACGACGGACTGCGAGCTCCTCGTCAGGCACCGGCCGGCGCCGGACGTCGCCTACCAGCCGGGCGTCGATGTACGGAACCGGCCGGTCGTTCCGGCTGACCTCGAGGCGCCGCGCCTCCGCCTTCCCGATACGATCGAGATCCCGATCACGGTCGATCTCCAGAAGCGGTTCGGCATTCCCTCGGATTCCGCGCTGTTCGAGGCCGAGGCTGAGATCGGCCGGATCGCCGTCGAGGGGGACCGGATCACCTTCAATGGCCGCCCCCTCCTGGATTCGGAGCGTGTCGCCCTGGCGGAGGCTTGCCGCCGCCCGGCAGCGGGCCGACCTTAAGGGTTTCCGGGCCGCGCTTCCCGCGGACCCGGACCCGTGCGACGAAGCATAGACAGCGAGGCGGCCTTTTGCCTACAGTCGGGCCCGCCGCAACCGCATTGCCGGTGCGGTGCGCTGCGCCGCCCTGCGCCCCGACCGGCGGCGCGGCGGGACGAGCCATACGAGGAACAAGATGCGCCTATCCGTCTATTTCATGCCGACGCTGAAGGAAACGCCCGCCGAGGCGCAGATCGTCTCGCACCGCCTGATGCTGCGCGCCGGCATGATTCGCCAGGCGAGCGCCGGCATCTACTCCTGGCTGCCGCTCGGCTTTCGCGTGTTGAAGCGGATCGAGCAGATCGTTCGCGAGGAGCAGGACCGGGCGGGCTGCCAGGAGATGCTCATGCCGACGATCCAGTCGGCGGAGCTGTGGAAGGCCTCCGGCCGGTATGACGACTACGGCAAGGAGATGCTGCGGATCACCGACCGCCACGAGCGGGAGATGCTCTACGGTCCGACGAACGAGGAGCTGATCACGGACATCTTCGCCCGAGAAGTGAAGAGCTACCGCAGCCTGCCGAAGCTCCTCTACCACATCCAGTGGAAGTTCCGCGACGAGGTGCGGCCGCGGTTCGGAGTCATGCGCGGCCGCGAGTTCCTGATGAAGGACTGCTACTCCTTCGATCTCGATTACGCCGGTGCCAAGCGCGCCTACAACAAGATGTTCGTCGCCTATCTTCGCACCTTCGCCCGCATGGGCCTCAAGGCCATTCCCATGGCGGCCGAAACCGGCCCGATCGGCGGCAATCTCAGCCATGAGTTCATCATCCTCGCCGACACCGGCGAGAGCGCGGTGTATTGCCACCGCGATTTTCTGACCTTCGAGATCCCCGGCGCCGACGTGGATTACGAAGCGGATCTGGAGCCGCTCGTCGGCGCCTGGACGAAGCTGTACGCCGCGACCGACGACAAGCACGATCCCGCCGCCTGCCCGGTGCCGAAGGAGGAACTGGTCGAGGCACGCGGCATCGAGGTGGGGCACATCTTCTACTTCGGGACGAAGTATTCCGAGCCTCTCGGTGCCCTGGTATCGACGCCGGAGGGCGAGCAGGTGCCGGTCCATATGGGCTCCTACGGCATCGGCGTCTCGCGGCTCGTCGGCGCCATCATCGAGGCAAGCCACGACGACGCCGGAATCATCTGGCCCGATCCGGTCGCGCCCTTCAAGGTCGGCCTGATCAATCTCAAGGCGACGGACGAGGCCTGCCGGAAGGCCTGCGACGAGATCTACGACCGGCTGCGGCAAGCCGGCGTGGAGGTCCTTTACGACGACCGGGACGAGCGGCCGGGCGCCAAGTTCGCCGACATGGACCTGATCGGACTGCCCTGGCAGCTCGTCGTCGGACCGCGCGGCCTCGCCTCGGGCACGGTGGAGCTGAAGCGCCGGGCGAACGGCGAGCGCTCGGAGCTGTCGGTCGACTCGGCCCTGTCGCGCCTGGTTGCGTGACGGGTCCTGGGCAAACTGAAACAGGCATCGGCTCGTGGCCATCTTCTCTGCCTTCGAACGTACGGTCGCCATGCGCTACCTCCGGTCGCGCCGCCGCGAGGGGTTCATTTCCGTCATCGCCGGCTTCTCGCTGCTCGGGATCGCGCTTGGCGTCGCCACGCTCATCATCGTCATGGCGGTGATGAACGGCTTCCGGCACGAGCTGCTGTCGCGCATCCTGGGGCTCAACGGGCACCTGGCCGTCTACGCCGAACAGGGGCCGCTGACGGATTTCGACGCGACCGCCGAGAAGCTTCGCGACCTTGCCGGAATCGCCAGCGTGAGCCCGGTGGTCGACGGCCAGGTTATGGCGACGGCACGGAACCAGGCGGCAGGTGCGATGGTGCGCGGCATGCGGCCGGAGGACCTGAGGGCACGACGGATCATTGCCGACAACATCAAGGCCGGCGACATCGGTCGGTTTACCGGCAAGGACACCGTGATCATCGGCACCCGGATGGCGGAGCGGCTTCGCCTCGCCGTGGGCGACGAGATCACGCTGATCTCGCCGCAGGGCAGGGCGACGATCGTGGGGACGGTGCCGCGCATCAAGGCCTACGAGATCGTCGCGCTGTTCGAAGCCGGCATGTACGAGTATGACAGCACCTTCGTCTACATGCCGCTCGAGGCCGCGCAGCTCTACTTCCAGATGCCGGCGGACGCGGTGAGCAATCTGGAGATCATGGTCACAGACCCCGATTCGGTGAGCCGGATCGGTTACGAGATTTTCAACCGTCTCGGCCCGGGCTACCGGATGATCGACTGGCAACGGGCGAACGCGACCTTCTTCAGCGCCATTCAGGTCGAGCGGAACGTGATGTTCCTGATCCTGACGCTGATCATCCTGGTCGCCGCCTTCAACATCGTCTCCGGACAGATCATGCTCGTGAAGGACAAGGGGCGCGACATCGCCATCCTGCGAACCATGGGGGCCACCCGCGGGATGATCATGCGGATCTTCCTGCTGAGCGGGGCCAGCATCGGGGTGCTCGGGACGCTGCTCGGCTTTGTCCTCGGTCTCGCCTTCGCGGAGAACATCGAGGCGATCCGCCAGTGGCTGGAGAAACTCACCGACACCGAGCTGTTCCCGGCCGAGATCTATTTCCTGTCGAAGCTGCCGGCGATCGTCGACCCGAAAGAGGTCGCCTCGGTGGTCGCCATGGCGCTCGGACTCTCGTTCCTGGCGACGCTTTATCCGTCCTGGCGCGCGGCGCGCCTCGATCCGGTCGAGGCCCTGCGCTATGAATGACGCGACCCGGCGCCAGGAGGCAGCGACCGAGATCGCGAAGGCCGAGGCACTCCTGCTCGAACATGTCAGCCGCAGCTTCCCGCAGGCAGGCGGGCGCCTCGAGGTCATCAAGGATGCGAGCTTCGCGCTCCGGCCAGGAGAGATGGTGGCGCTGATCGGGCCCTCCGGTTCCGGCAAGTCGACGCTGCTGCACATCGCCGGTCTTCTGGAGCGACCCGATGGCGGCGAGGTCTGGATTCTCGGCAATCCGGGCAGCCGCCTTTCAGACGCCCGGCGGACGGAGCTTCGGCGCACGACCATCGGCTTCGTTTACCAGTATCACCACCTGCTGCCCGAGTTCTCGGCGATCGAGAACGTGATCCTGCCGCAGATGATCGCCGGCCGCCCTCGGAAGGCGGCAATGGCCCGGGCGCAGGAGTTGCTGGGAATGGTCGGCCTCGCGCAGCGGGCGGGCCATCGCCCGGCGCAGCTCTCCGGCGGCGAGCAGCAGCGCGTCGCCATCGCCCGGGCGCTCGCCAACCAACCGGCGCTCCTGCTTGCGGACGAGCCGACCGGAAACCTCGATCATCACACCGCCGAGGAGGTCTTCGCGCTCCTGGAGCGGCTCGTTCACGAGATGCGGCTGGGCGCGCTCATCGCCACCCACAACCTCGAGCTCGCGCGTCGCATGGACCGGATGGTCACGATCGAGGACGGGGTGCTCGTGGAACTCTCTTAACCGCCGCGGTCCGCGCCGGCGGGCCGGCGACCGCTATGGCCGCGGCCGCGCGGCGCGCCCGATCTTCCGCCGGGCAAGCAGGCGCAGCGCCGCGTTCCGCCCGGCCCGCAGAACCGGATAGAGCCGGCGCGCGAGGGCGGGGAAGCGAAAGATCCGCCCGTTGATCCGGTTGAAAAGATTGGACGGCGTGCTGAGGAGGGCGAGGGCGTGGATGCAGTCGGCCCCGTGATAGATCCGGTCGCCGATCTTCAGCGCCATGCCGTCATCGAGATCGAATCCGGCCTGCTTCACCTGTTCGACGACCGGCCCGCCGTCTCGGGCGTTCACGAGGTGAAGCATGACCACCGTTTGCTGGAGCCGCAAATACTTCACATAGGCGCTGCAGAACGGGCACTCGCCGTCATAGACGAGCCAGGCCTCCGCGGACGATTCAGGAAACGCTCGCTCAGTATCTGACAATCCCTCGCGCCTCCGTCATGCAGGCTCGGTCGTGTCCCCTCATATGGGAGTGCGCTGCCGGTCCTGTCACTGCGCATGCCGGTGGGAATCGCTCGGCGAAGCCGGTTCGACCGCTTGGACGGACTCCGATTCGCTGGCATAAAGACGCCTCAAGACGCGTTGGCAGATCATGTCGGCTGCCGGGCGGTCAGGGGGATACGACGTGGCGCACGCCGATTTCGTCCATCTGCGGGTTCATTCCGCCTATTCGCTCTCGGAAGGCGCGATCAAGATCAAGCCGCTTGTGGAGCTGTGCAGGAAGCATGGCATGCCGGCCGTGGCGGTGACCGATACGGGCAACCTGTTCGGTGCGCTCGAGTTCTCGCTCGCCGCGCGCGACGCCGGAGTGCAGCCGATCATCGGATGCCAGCTCGCGATTGCGCGCGAAAGCGCCCGGTTCTCCGGTGATCAGGAGAGCGGCGAGGCCCGTGCCGCGGCGATGCCCGGACTCCGTCGGCCGCCGGATCAGCTCGTTCTGCTCGTCCAGAACGAGACCGGGTACCGGAACCTGCTGCGGCTGGTCAGCAAGTCCTATCTGGACAGCGAACCCGGCGCCGATCCACAGCTGCCGGCGGCGGCCCTCGAAGGCCAGACCGACGGGCTGATTGCGCTGACCGGCGGGCCCGCCGGGCGCGTCGGGCGCCTTCTCGCCGAAGGCCAGGACGACGCCGCGGAAACGGCGCTTCTGCGTTTGGCGCGCCTGTTTCCTGGACGGCTCTATGTCGAACTGATGCGCCACGGGCTCGAGGTGGAAGACCGCATCGAGTCGCGCCTGGTTGACCTCGCTTACGCCCACGACCTGCCGCTGGTGGCCACCAACGAGGCGTTCTTCACCGATGCGGGGATGTACGAGGCCCATGACGCGCTGCTGTGCATCGCGGCCGGCGCCTATGTCGGCCAGGAGGACCGCAGGCGCGTGACGCCCGAGCACCGGTTCAAGTCGGCCGAGGAGATGCGGGCGTTGTTCGCGGACTTGCCGGAGGCGGTCGACAACACGCTGGTAATCGCCCGGCGCTGCGCCTTCATGCCGGAGCCGCGCAAGCCGATCCTGCCGGCCTTTCCGGTGGCGCCCGGACGGACCGAGGCCGAGGAGCTGCGCCTCCAGGCGGAGCGCGGCCTGGAGCGCCGCCTCGAGGCGCAGGTCTACCGGCCGGACATGGACGAGGCGGCCCGGGAGGAGGCCGCCTCTCCCTACCGGAAGCGCTTGGCGTATGAGCTGGACATCATCATCCAGATGGGCTTCCCCGGCTACTTCCTCATCGTTGCGGACTTCATCCAGTGGGCGAAAGGGCAGGGCATCCCGGTCGGCCCCGGCCGCGGCTCGGGCGCCGGATCGCTGGTTGCCTGGGCGCTCACCATCACCGACCTCGACCCGCTGCGCCTCGGCTTGCTGTTCGAGCGTTTCCTCAACCCGGAGCGCGTGTCGATGCCGGACTTCGACATCGACTTCTGCCAGGAACGCCGGGACGAGGTGATCCGCTACGTTCAGGAGAAATACGGCCGCGACCGCGTGGCGCAGATCATCACCTTCGGAAAGCTGCAGGCCCGCGCCGTCCTCCGCGACGTCGGCCGCGTGCTGCAGATGCCCTATGGGCAGGTCGATCGGCTCTGCAAGCTGGTGCCGAACAACCCGGCCAACCCGGTGACGCTGCAGCAGGCGATCGACGGCGAGCCGCTGCTCCAGCAGATGCGCGACGAGGACGAGAGCGTGGCCCGGCTGATCGACATCGCCTTGAAGCTGGAAGGGCTGTACCGGCACGCCTCGACGCACGCGGCCGGCATCGTCATCGGCGACCGGCCGCTCGACGAGCTGGTGCCGCTCTATCGCGATCCGCGCTCCGACATGCCGGTCACTCAGTTCAACATGAAGTTCGTGGAGCAGGCCGGCCTCGTGAAGTTCGACTTCCTCGGCCTCAAGACGCTGACGGTCCTGGCGCGTGCCCGCGACCTCATCGCCGAGCGCGGGGACCGGATCGACCTTTCCAACCTGCCGCTCGACGACCCGAAGACATACCAGATGATCGGGCGCGGCGAATCCACCGGCGTGTTCCAGTTGGAAAGCTCCGGCATGCGCGACGTGCTGCGCAAGATGAAGCCCGACCGGTTCGAGGACATCATCGCCGTCGTCGCCCTCTACCGGCCGGGGCCGATGGACAACATCCCGAGCTACATCGCGCGCAAGCACGGCCAGGAGAAGCCCGACTACCTGCATCCGACCCTGGAAGGGATCCTGAAGGAAACCTTCGGCATCATGATCTACCAGGAGCAGGTCATGCAGATCGCCCAGAAGCTGTCCGGCTACAGCCTCGGCGGCGCCGACCTGCTGCGCCGGGCGATGGGCAAGAAGATCAAGGCCGAGATGGAGGCCCAGCGCAAGATCTTCGTCGACGGAGCCGTTGCCCGCGGCGTGAAGGAAGGCAAAGCGGCCCAGATCTTCGACCAGGTCAACAAGTTCGCCGGCTACGGCTTCAACAAGAGCCACGCCGCCGCCTATGCCCTGGTTGCCTACCAGACGGCCTGGCTCAAGGCCAATTACCCGGTCGAGTTCTTTGCCGCCTCGATGACGCTCGATTACGGCAACACCGATAAGCTCAACGTCTTCCGGCAGGAACTCGCGCGGCTGAAGGTGCGGCTGCTGCCGCCGGACATCAACCGGTCGCGGGCAACCTTCGGCGTGGAGGTCATGGAGGACGGCTCCCGCGCCATCCGCTATGCGCTCGCCGCCGTAAAGAACGTCGGCGCCGGTGCGGTGGAAGCCCTGGTCCGCATGCGGGAGGCCGAAGGGCGCTTCAAGGACCTGTTCGATTTCGCCGCGCGCCTCGACCCGCGCCTGCTCAACCGGCGCCAGCTTGAGAACCTGATTTGCGCCGGCGCCTTCGACTCGCTGAATCCCAACCGGCGTCAGACTTTCGAGGCGGCAGAGACGATCCTTCGCCACGCGAGCGCCGCCGCGAATGAGCGGGAGAGCCAGCAGGCAAGCCTCTTCGGCGACATCGGACCAGGCAGCGGACGCTTCACGCTGCCGGCCGTGGCCGACTGGCCGCCGATGGACCGGCTGCGCCACGAGTTCGAGGCGATCGGCTTCTACCTCTCGGCCCACCCGCTGGATTCCTATGGCGCGGCCCTCGGTCGCCTGGACGTCGTTCGATACGCGGATCTCGCGCCCGCGCTCGCCGGTGGCCTGATCGGCCGGGTAAAGCTCGCCGGTCTCGTCACCGCCCGGCAGGAGCGGACATCCTCGCGCGGCAATCGCTTCGCCTTCGTTCAGCTTTCGGACCCCAGCGGGATGTTCGAGGTGATGGTGTTCTCCGATCTCCTCTCGGCCGAACGGGACCTGCTGGAACCGGGCCGGGCCGTTCTGATGACGGTCGACGCCCGGGGCGAGGAGGGGAATCTCCGGCTCACCGCTCAGTCGGTTCAGGCGCTTGACGAGGCGGTGGCGCGGGCGACCACCGGGCTGCGGGTGTTCCTCAAGGATACTGGGCCGCTCGAGAGCCTGCATCAGGTCATGCAGCGCGAGGGCCGCGGACGCGGCCGGGTCAAGCTGGTGCTGGAGCTCGAGCGCGCCCGCGAGGTCGAGATGGCCCTGCCGGGCGGCTGGGCGCTCTCGGCCGCTGCACGGGCCGCGATCAAGGCGATTCCCGGGGTCGTCGACGTACAGGAGCTTTAGCCCCGATCGTTAGCGATTGTTAACGTTCCGGGCCATCCGCGGGTCGACCGTCGGGCGGTCCGAAGGCGGCTTCGGGGTGGCGCGGCGCCGGGAGACGTTCCGCGCAAACCGGGAAAAGGCTTGCGAATCGGCGGTGGGACGGCTATCTAACCGCCGCTTACTACACACGCGGGCGCGCGGCCGCTCCGGGGGCTTCCTCCGGCGGTCGCTCCGGTGTCCCCTTGGTCTATGGGCGCCATGGCGGGGGACCGAAAGCCCGCGGAGGCTCAACCGGAAAAGGATTGATACTCATGGCAATGCCGACCTTTACGATGCGCCAGCTCCTCGAAGCCGGCGTGCATTTCGGGCATCACACCCGCCGCTGGAACCCGAAGATGGCGCCTTACATTTTCGGCGTTCGCAACGGCATCCACATCATCGACCTCGAGCAGACCGTGCCGATGCTTCATCGGGGCCTGGAGGCGCTTCGCGACGTCGCCGCCAGCGGCGGACGGATCCTGTTCGTCGGCACCAAGCGCCAGGCAAGCGACAAGATCGCCGAGGCGGCGAAGCGTTGCGGTCAGTATTACGTGAACCATCGCTGGCTCGGCGGGATGCTGTCCAACTGGAAGACGATCTCCAATTCGATCAAGCGGTTGCGCGAGTTCGATGACCGGCTTGCCGAGGCCGAGGCCGGCCTGACCAAGAAGGAGCTGCTGCAGATGACGCGCGAGCGCGACAAGCTTGAGCGCGCGCTCGGCGGCATCAAGGAGATGGGCGGCCAGCCCGATATTCTCTTCATCATCGACACGAACAAAGAGAACATCGCGGTCGCCGAAGCGAAGAAGCTGGGAATTCCCGTCGTCGCCATCGTCGACAGCAATTCCGATCCGAGCAACATCACCTATCCGATCCCCGGAAACGACGATGCGATCCGCGCCATCTCGCTCTATTGCGACTTGGCTGCCGCCGCGGTCCTCGACGGGCTGCAGCAGGAGATGATCGCCTCCGGCGCCGATGTCGGCGAGGCGGAGGAACTCCCGGCGGAGCAGCTGCCGGCCGAGAGCGAGGAAGCCGCGGCGTCGGCGGACGCGGAGCAAGAGGAAACGCCGGCGACGGCGTAAAGTTCTGTCTGGCGGGCGCGAGGTCGGGGTGCGGTCTCGCGCCGCGTCGAGGCCGGTCAAGTACCGGCGAAGAGTTCTTGAGAAAGAGGGTTAGCTATGGCGGAAATCACGGCCGCGCTGGTCAAAGAGCTGCGGGAGATCTCCGGCGCGGGTATGATGGATTGCAAGAAGGCGCTGGTCGAGACGTCCGGCGATCTCGAGGCCGCGGTCGACTGGTTGCGGAAGAAGGGGCTCGCGGCGGCGGCGAAGAAGGCAGGCCGCGTGGCGGCCGAGGGTCTGGTCGGCGTCGCGACGGAACAGAAGCGCGGAGCGCTGGTCGAGGTCAACTCGGAAACCGACTTCGTGAGCCGCAACGAGGAGTTCCAGCGTTTCGTCGGCACGGTGGCCCGCATGGCCCTGGAGGCGGAGGACCTGGCGCAGCTCACGGCGCGGCCCTATCCCGGCACCGAGGCCACCGTCGCCGACCGGCTGACGCAGCTCATTGCCACGATCGGCGAAAACTTGACGCTCCGCCGCATGGCGCGACTGTCCGTCGGTTCCGGCGTGGTCGCCAGCTACATACACAATGCGCTGGTGCCCGGGATGGGCAAGATCGGCGTGCTGGTAGCGCTGGAGTCCACCGGCGACGCGGAGAAGCTGGCCTCTCTCGGCAAGCAGCTCGCCATGCACGTCGCCGCGGCCAATCCCCAGGCGCTTACGGTAGAGGACATCGATCCGGCGCTCCTTGATCGAGAGCGCACCGTTCTCGCCGAGCAGGCCCGCGCCTCGGGCAAGCCCGAAGCCATTATCGACAAGATGGTGGAGGGGCGCCTACGGAAGTTCTACGAGGAGGTCGTCCTGCTCGAGCAGACCTATGTCATCGACGGCGAGAGCAAAGTGAAGGCCGTTCTCGAGGCCGCCGAGAAGGAAGTCGGCGCGCCCGTCAAGCTGACCGGATTCGTCCGCATGGCGCTCGGCGAAGGCATTGAGCGCGAGGAGACGGACTTCGCCGCCGAGGTCGCGGCCCAGCTCGGCGGGTGATCCACACGCCGAGCGCGCCCGCGGTTTTGCAAGCCGGCCGCCCGTGCCGCCCCATGGCGTCGGCGCAACCGGCCGTTCGGTCGCGCGGTGAGATCCCGGAACCGATCCCGGGGTGGTGCGGTGTTGATATGGTTCGGCCTGCAAGGGAGCGGTGATGCCGTCTCAGACCATCTACAAGCGCGTGTTGCTCAAGATCTCGGGCGAGGCGCTGATGGGGCCGCGGGAGTTCGGCCTCGACTCGGGCACGGTGGAGCGGGTCGCCCGCGAGGTTCAGGCGGTTCACGAGCTGGGCGTCGAGATCTGCCTCGTGATCGGCGGCGGCAACATTTTCCGCGGCATCGCCGGCGCGGCACAGGGAATGCAGCGCGCCTCGGCCGACTATATGGGCATGCTGGCGACCGTGATAAACGCGCTCGCCATGCAGAACGCGCTGGAGCAACTTGGGGTCCACACCCGGGTCCAGTCGGCCATCCCCATGGCCACGGTCTGTGAGCCTTACATCCGTCGACGCGCCCAGCGGCATATGGAGAAGGGCCGCGTCGTCATCTTTGCCGCCGGGACCGGAAATCCGTTCTTCACGACCGACACGGCCGCGGCGTTGCGGGCCTCTGAGATGGGCTGCGAGGCGCTTCTGAAGGGAACGAAAGTCGATGGCGTCTACAGCGCCGATCCGAAAACGACACCTGGGGCGGTCCGCTACGACCGGCTGACCTATCTCGACGTGCTGTCTCAGGACCTCAAGGTGATGGACGCCTCGGCGATTTCGCTGGCGCGTGAAAATCGTATCCCGATTCTGGTATTCTCGATCGAGAAGGATGGGGCGTTCGCCGAAGTCATGTCGGGCAAGGGCAAGTACACCATCATATCGAACGGGGAGTGAGACGTGGCCCAATCGCAACTCAATGATTTGAAACGCCGAATGGACGGTGCGATCGAAGCGTTGCGCCGGGACTTCGCGGGTCTTCGGACGGGACGCGCCTCGGTGCATCTGCTCGAGCCGATCATGGTCAAGGCCTATGGCAGCGAGATGCCGCTGCCCCAGGTGGGAACGATCAGCGTGCCGGAACCGCGAATGATCACGGTCCAGGTCTGGGACCGCAGCCTGGTTTCCGCCGTCGAGAAGGCGATTCGCGACTCCGGGCTCGGCCTCAACCCGGCGAGCGAGGGGCAGCTCGTGCGGGTGCCGATCCCCGAGCTGAGTCAGGAGCGGCGGATCGAGATGAGCAAGATCGCCCACAAATACGCCGAGCAGGCCCGTATCGCCGTGCGCAACGTTCGTCGCGACGGGATGGACCTCCTGAAGCGCCTGGAGAAGGACGGCGAGATCTCAAAGGACGAGCATCGCGCCCGGGCCGATGAGGTCCAGAAACTGACGGACGACCACATCCGTCGCATCGACGAGCTCCTGGCGCAAAAAGAAAAGGAAATCATGCAGGTCTAGGAACCGGGTCGATGGAAGCTTTGCCGTCATCGGCCGGTATCGAACCGCCCGCCCACGTGGCGATCATCATGGACGGCAACGGGCGCTGGGCGAAGGCCCGCGGCCTGCCGCGCACGGCGGGGCACCATCGCGGCGCCGATGCGGTTCGCCGCGCCGTTGCGGGTGCGGCCGAGCTTGGCATCTCCTATCTCACGCTCTATGGCTTTTCCTCCGAGAACTGGAAGCGGCCGGCCGCCGAGATCGACGATCTCATGAGCCTGCTGCGGATCTATCTGCAGCGAGAGATCGCGGAGCTGCACGCCAACGGCATCCGGCTTCGCGTCATCGGCGAGCGGGAGCGGTTGGGCCAGGATCTGGTCCAGATGATCAATGCGGCGGAAGAGCGCACGGCCGAGAACACCCGGCTCAACCTCGTGGTCGCGCTCAGCTATGGCGGGCGAGGGGAGATCGCCCTTGCCGCGCGCCGCATTGCGGCTGAGGTACAGGCGGGCCGGCTGGTACCGGGCGACATCGACGAGGCCCTGTTCGCCCGCTATCTGCTGACGGCGGGGATGCCCGATCCCGACCTCGTCATCCGCACCAGCGGCGAGAAACGAATCAGCAACTTTCTGCTTTGGCAGTCGGCCTACGCGGAACTCGTCTTCGTGGATCGGCTGTGGCCCGACTTCACGAAGGATGACCTTCTCGATGCCATCCGAGAATTCCATTGCCGCGAGCGGCGCTACGGTGCCGCCGGCTAGCAGTCGCCCGCTGCGGCGGCGCGTCGTCTCCGCCCTCGTGCTGGTTCCGGCGGCGCTGCTGGCCGCGGTGCTTGGAACGCCGTTTTGGGACGCCTTCGTCGCGCTGTTCGGAACCGTGATGGCGTGGGAATGGTCAAGGGTCTGCTCCGGACGGTCGCAGCCAGGCCTCGCCGGCATCATCCTCATGACCGCGGTACCGGCCGCGATCGCCGCCGCGGCGTTTGGAACCTATCGGGCGGCGTTCCTGATTCTATTCGCCGGAGCTGCCGGCACCGCGATCGCGGCGCGGCTCGGGCAGGTGCCGGCGCCCGGCTGGCAGGGCCTGGGGGTGCTCTATGTCGGCGTTCCCTGCATCGCCATCCAGTGGATCCGGGCCGGTGAGGCCGGGCTGGAGACGCTGCTGTGGCTGCTTGTGCTGGTCTGGGCGGTTGATACCGCGGCCTTTCTCGCCGGGCGGCGGTTCGGGGGCCCGAAGCTGGCGCCGCGAATCAGCCCGAACAAGACCTGGGCCGGGCTGGGCGGAGGCGTCCTGGGGGCCGCATTGGTCGGCCTGCTAGCGGCCGTTTGGCTGGGGAGCCCGTCGGTTTGGCCGCTCGTCGCGATCAGCGCCGGGCTGGGGCTTGTCGAGCAGGCCGGAGATCTGGCGGAATCCGCCGTCAAGCGGCGGTTCGGCGTCAAGGACAGCAGCGCCGTCATCCCAGGGCATGGCGGCGTGCTCGACCGCGTCGACGGCCTCATGGCGGTGGCGGTGGCGGTCGCCGCGCTGTCTCTGGCCGGTTCGGGGAGCGTTCTGTCGTGGCGGTGATCCCAACTTCGGCCAAGCGGTATCCCGACGCGGCAATCCGGCGCGTTACCATCCTCGGCTCGACCGGCTCGGTCGGGCGCAACACCCTTGATCTGCTCGAACGCCACGCCGACACCTTCGAAGTCGAGGCATTGACCGCGTTCGGCAATGTGGCGTTGCTCGCGGATCAGGCACGGCGTGTGAAGCCGCGCCTCGCGGTGGTTGCCGACCCGGCCGAACATCGCGCCCTTCGCGATGCGCTCGCCGGTACGGGAATTGAGACCGCGGCCGGAACCGACGCCGTTGTCGAGGCTGCCAGCCGCCCGGCCGATTGGGTGATGGCAGCCATCGTCGGCGCCGCCGGACTGGAGCCGACCATGGCCGCGATCCGGCGCGGCGCGATCGTTGCGCTCGCCAACAAGGAGTGCCTCGTCTGCGCGGGCGACCTGCTGATGCGGGAGGTCGCGCGCTGCGGCGCGACCCTGTTGCCGGTCGATTCGGAGCACAGTGCGATCTTCCAGGTCTTCGACTTCACCTGTCCCGACGCCGTCGAGCGGATCATCCTCACCGCCTCCGGCGGGCCCTTCCGCACCAGCGACCGGGAAACGATGGCCCGCGCGACCCCGGCCGAAGCGACGGCGCATCCGAACTGGACCATGGGCGCGAAGATTTCCGTCGATTCGGCAACGATGATGAACAAAGGGCTTGAGCTCATCGAGGCCCATTACCTGTTCGGCCTGCCGGAGGACCGGATCGATATCCTCGTGCATCCGCAGTCCGTCATCCACAGCCTGGTCTCCTATGTCGACGGATCCGTGCTGGCCCAACTCGGCAGCCCGGACATGCGGACGCCGATCGCCTACGCGCTCGGCTGGCCGAAACGGATCACCGCGCCGTCTCCGCGTCTTGATCTGGCGAAGATCGCGACCCTGACCTTCGAGGCGCCCGATCTCGGCCGGTTCCCCGCGCTCCGCCTGGCGCGGGAAGCCTTGCAAACGGGAGGCGACGCGCCCACTATTTTGAATGCGGCGAACGAGGTGGCCGTTCAGGAGTTTTTGGCAGGCACCGTCGGGTTCCTTGACATCGCCCGTATCGTCGAGCAGACCCTGGCGCGGGTGCCGCGCGGGCCGCTCGGCTCGCTCGAGGACGTGAAGGCGGCAGACGCCGCGGCGCGCGAGGAGGCTCGGCGGCTGCTCGCGGCGCGCTGAAGCGCCGGCATTTGTTTAGGCGGCGCTGGCATGAATGTGCTAATGCTGCCGCCCTTCACCAGCGGACCCGGAATGTCTCCGGGTCGGGAAAGAGATCTGGATTCGCCTCATGGATATCTTGACCGGAATGCCGCTCTACGTCGTCAGCTTCCTGCTTGTCCTGACGGTGCTGGTGTTCGTCCACGAACTTGGGCACTTTCTGGTCGCACGCTGGAACGGCGTCCGCGTCGAGGTATTCTCGATCGGCTTCGGTCCGGAGCTCTTCGGGCGAACGGATAGGTTGGGCACGCGCTGGAAATTCAGCGCCCTGCCGCTTGGCGGCTACGTCAAGATGTTCGGCCATACCGATTCCGTTCTCGATCCGAACGGCCGAGAGCGGCCGATGACCGAGGAGGAGCGGAAGGTCTCCTTCCACCACAAGCGGGTGGGACAGCGCAGCGCCATCGTGGCGGCTGGTCCTTTCGCGAACTTCCTGTTCGCCCTCGTTCTCCTCGCCGGCCTGTTCATGGTCTATGGGCAGCAATACTCGTCGCCCGTGGTCGGCATGGTGGTCGAGAACAGCGCCGCCGATCGCGCGGGCATCCTGCCGGGAGACCGGATCGTCGAACTCAACGGCAGGACGATCGCCCGCTTCGAGGACATCGCCGCCACCGTGCAGCTGGGGCTGGACGAGCCCCTCCATGTCGTCATTGAGCGGAACGGCGAGCGCGTCGAGCTGACCGCCTATCCGGAGATCGTTGTCCAGCGGGACAATTTCGGAATGGAGCACCGGATCGGCCGCCTCGGCATCGCCAGCACGGGCGCGGGAGAGGTCGTCCGCCACGGTCCGGTCGGCGCAGTCTGGTCGGCCGCCGAGGAGATCTATCGCCTGTCGGTCGGCACCTTGAAGGCGGTTTGGCAGATGATCGCGGGTACCCGGCCGACGGAAGAGCTCGGCGGCGTCATTCGCATCGCCAAGATGTCCGGCGACGTCGCCCAGACCGGGCTGGTCTCGCTGATCGGATTTTCGGCGCTTCTGTCGGTGAATCTCGGCCTCATCAACCTGTTCCCGGTTCCGATGCTGGACGGCGGCCATCTGGTGTTCTATGCGGCCGAGGTAATCCGCGGGAAACCGCTGGGGCCGCGGGCGCAGGAGTGGGGATTCCGCATCGGGTTGGCGCTGGTTCTCACCCTGATGGTCTTTGCGACCTGGAATGATTTGGTTACCTTGCACGTCGTCGATTTCGTCAGGGGCCTGATTACCTAACCCACGTCTCAGGCAGGGGGATCACACTTTTGCGGGGTTGGATTGCAGCGTTGGCGGTCGCCGTCGGTTTGGCGATCACCGTCGGGCCGGTGCATATGCGCATTGCGGCGGCCCAGGAGATCTTCACCGGGGAACCGATCCGGGCGATCCGCATCGAGGGAACGCAGCGCATCGAGCCGCAAACGGTCCGCTCCTACATGCAACTCGACGCAGGCGACCCGTTTTCGGCGGACCTGATCGACCGCGCGCTCAAGAACCTGTTTGCAACCGGGTTGTTCGCCGACGTCGCATTTCGCCGCGAGGGCGACACGCTGATCGTCCAGGTGGTCGAGAACCCGATCATTAATCGACTTGCCTTCGAAGGGAACGACCGCATCGACGACGAGACGCTGGAAGCAGAGGTTCAGCTCCGCCCCCGCGTCGTCTTCACCCAGACCCGGGTTCAGAGCGACGCGCGCCGCATCCTCGAGATTTACCGGCGCAGCGGGCGGTTCGCGGCCACGGTCGAACCGAAGGTGATCCCGCTGGAGCAGAACCGCGTCGATCTCGTCTTCGAGATCAACGAGGGGCCGGTCACCCGGGTCGAGCGGATCGATTTCGTCGGCAACGAGGCGTTCAGCGACGGCACCCTTCGCGGAGAGATTCTTACGCAGGAAAGCGCGTGGTATCGTCCGTTCTCGACCACCGACACCTACGACCCGGACCGCCTGACGGTCGACCGTGAAGCGTTGCGGAACTTCTACCTCAAAGAGGGCTATGCGGATTTCCGGGTTATATCGGCCGTCGCCGAGCTGTCTCCGGACCGGGAATCTTTCTTCATCACCTTCACCGTGGACGAGGGCGAACGGTACCGGTTTGGCGATGTCAACATCTCGACGACGCTTCGTGATCTCGATCCCGAGACGCTTCGCGACGACATCACCACCAAGGCCGGGGATTGGTACGACGCGTCCAAGGTCGAGGCAAGCATCACCGCGCTCACCGACGCCGTCGGCGAGCTCGGTTACGCGTTCGTCGACGTTCAGCCGCGCCTTGAGCGAGACCGCGAGAACAAGGTCATCAATCTGACCTACGACATTCAGGAAGGCCCGCGTGTGTTCATCGAGCGGATCGACATCTCCGGCAACGTGCGGACTCTCGACAAGGTCATTCGCCGCGAGTTCCGGTTGGTCGAAGGCGACGCCTTCAACACCGCCAGGCTCCGGCGAACGCGGCAGCGGATCCAGAATCTCGGCTACTTCAGCAGGGTCGACATCCGGACCGTGCCCAGCGACAGCCCGGACAAGACCGTCATCGAGGTCGATGTGCAGGAGCAGGCGACCGGCGAGCTGACCTTCGGCATCGGGTTCTCGACCGCCGAAGGCCCGTTGGCCGATGTCGGGCTGCGCGAGCGCAACCTGCTGGGTCGCGGTCAGGATCTTCGGTTGAACTTCACCCTCTCCGGACGCCGTTCGCAGATCGACCTGAGCTTCACCGAACCCTACTTCCTGGACCGGCCGCTTGCAGCCGGCATCGACCTGTTCCGGACCGAGATCGACCGCCGCGAGAGCTCGTTCGACGAGAAGAACCTCGGGGGCGGATTCCGGTTCGGATACGACATCACGGAATATCTGCGCCAGACGGTCCGCTACACGCTCAGCCAGAACGAAATCGTCGATGTCGATGACGACGCCTCGCTGGCGATCCGGCAGCAGGAGGGAGAGACCATCTCGTCCGTCGTCGGCCAGAGCCTGACCTACGACCGGCGCGACAACCGCTTCAACCCGACCGAAGGATACTATCTCAACCTCCGGAACGACGTGGCCGGGCTCGGCGGCGACGTCAAATATCTGCGGACCCGGGTCGGGGCCGCGTACTACCTGCCACTCACTGACGATCTGATCGCGAGCGTAAGCGGCGAGGTGGGATACATCTTCGGCTTCGGCGGTGAGGACGTTCGGATCACCGACGCCTTCTTCCTCGGCGGCAACAGCCTGCGCGGTTTCGCGACCGCCGGTGTCGGTCCACGCGACGTCAACACCGACGACGCGCTGGGCGGCAACACCTTCGCCGCCGGTTCCGTGGAGCTGTCGTTTCCGCTCGGCCTGCCGGAGGAGTATCAGATTCGCGGGCGCGTTTTCACGGATTTCGGTACATTGACGGACACCGACACCGACGTTCCCGGGGTCAGGGATGACGCCAGCCTGCGCGCCTCGGTGGGGACGGGCATCACCTGGCACTCTCCTCTTGGCCCCCTCGCGCTGGATCTTGCGTTTCCAGTTGCAAAAGAGGACTTTGACGAAGAAGAGGTATTCAGGTTCAGTATCGGTACGAGATTCTGATATGCAGACCTTGACCAGGTTATCGGCAGCCCTTGCCATTGCTTTGACCGCGCTTGCCTTGGCCGCGCCGACCGTTCGTCCTGCGGCGGCGCAGGGCACCGGGGAGGTTCCCCTGGTGGTTGCGGTTCTCGATATCCAGAAGGTCATGCGGGAAAGCACCGCGGCAAGGGCCATTCAGGCGGAGTTGGAGGAGCAGCGGGAGACCTATCAGGCGGAGCTTGCGCAGCAGGAGCGGAAGTTGCGCGCCGCCGATCAGGACTTGGCGGCAGACCGCCCGACTCTTTCGCAGGAGGCGTTCGCGGAGCGGCGCGAGGATCTCGAAGAGCAAGCTACCCAGCTCCGCCGGGACGTCCAGACCCGCAAGGAGCAGCTGGAGGCGATGTACAACGAGGGGATGACGCAGATCCGTCAGGCTCTGATCGAGGTGGTCGCCGAAGTTGCGCGGGAGCGCGGCGCAACGCTCGTCCTGAGCAAATCGCAGGTCGTCATGGCGTCGAGCGCGTTCGACATCACCGAGGAGGTCATGCAGAAGTTGAACGCCAAGCTACCGGAGGTCAGCTTGGCCGCTCCGCAATGAGGAGCGCATCATGCCCCGAACGGCTTTGCCCCCGGGATGGCAAGGGGTGGCCTAGGGGCCTTTTTCGGAGAGGAAGCAGAGAAGGATGAACAGCCGGGACGAGCTGGCGCACCCGGGCAGGTGCCCGGTGGGCGCAGCGCGCAATGAGGGCCGGGGGACTGCCCTGGGGCAATCCCTGGATGAAAGGGGGAGGTCGGCCCGATGAACGAGGTCGGTACGGCGACCGGCAGCGGAACCAGCGTCGACATCGGTCGGGTCATGGAGATGATCCCGCACCGTTACCCCTTTCTGATGATCGATCGGGTCGTTGACATCCTGCGCGACGAAAGCGCCGTCGGGATCAAGAACGTGACGATCAACGAGCCGTTCTTTGCCGGTCACTTCCCGCGTCAGCCAGTCATGCCAGGCGTCCTGATCATCGAGGCGATGGCCCAGACGGCCGCCGTCCTGGTCGTTGAGACGCTCGGCCCCGAATCCGAAGGAAAGCTGGTCTACTTCATGTCGGTCGACAATGCACGCTTCCGGAAGCCGGTGCTTCCGGGCGATCAGCTCCGTGTGCATGTGACCAAAGAGCGGAACCGGGGCGCCGTCTGGAAGTTCAGCGGGGAAGCGCGGGTCGACGGAAAGCTCGTCGCCGAGGCGACGTTCGCCGCCATGATCCGAGAGGATTGATGGCCGGCATTCATCCGACCGCGATCATCGAGCCCGGTGCCCGTATCGGGGCAGGGGTCTTCATTGGCCCCTATTGCTGCGTGGGACCGGAGGTCGAACTCGGGCCGCGGGTCAAACTGATCGCTCATGTCGTCGTGGCCGGCCGCACGAAGATCGGCGCGGACACGGTCGTCTCGCCGTTTGCCTCCCTCGGCTCCCCGCCGCAGCATCAGGCCTTCCGCGGCGAGCCGTCCGAGCTTGTCATCGGCGAGCGTAACGTCATACGCGAACACGTAACCATCAACCCCGGAACCGCCGGCGGACGGATGGGCACCCATGTCGGCAATGACGGGTTCTTCATGGTCGGCGCCCACATCGCCCATGACTGCCGGATCGGCGACCATGTAATCATGGCGAATAACGCGACCCTCGGAGGGCATGTCGAGGTCGAGGACTATGCCGTGATTGGCGGCCTTTCGGCGATCCACCAGCACGTTCGCATTGGGCGGCACTCCATGATCGGCGGCATGTCCGCGGTGGCACAGGACGTCATCCCCTATGGCCTCGTCGTAGGCAACCGCGCGCGGCTGACCGGGCTTAACCTCGTCGGTCTGAAGCGCCGCAATTTCTCCCGGCCGGACATCCACGCCCTGAGGTCCGCCTACCGGCAGATCTTCGCCGACGAGCGGAACTTTGCGGAGCGGCTTGCCGACGTTGCCGCGGCCTTCAAAGATTGCCGCCCAGTCATGGACGTTATCGAATTCATCCGCAATGCGTCCGAGCGGTCGATCTGCCGGCCGCGAGCGAGGGATGCCGCCTAAGATCGGCATTCTCGCCGGCGGCGGCGCGCTTCCGGCGCGGCTGGTCACGGCCTGTCGTGCGCTCGGGCGAGACTGCTTCGTGCTCGCTTTCGAGGGCCAGACCGACGACGCCACCGTGACGGACGTCGCGCATGCCTGGGTACGGCTCGGCGCCGCAGGTCGGGCGATCGAGCTGCTGCACGCGGCGGGGGTCGAGGAACTCGTCATGGCCGGTCGGATCCGGCGCCCGTCGCTGGCGGCGCTCCGTCCCGACCGCCGGGCCGCCCGGTTCTTCGCGCAGGCCGGCAGCCGTGTGTTTGGCGACGATGGTCTGCTCAAGGCCCTTATCGATGTCCTGGAGCGAGAGGAGGGGTTTCGCGTGATCGAGCCAAACAGCCTGCTCGCCGCTCTGACGATTCCGCCGGGCTGCCTGGGTCGGCGGCGGCCCGACCCTGCGGACGAGGACGACATCGCCCGAGGCATTACCGTGGCCCGCGAGCTCGGCCGGCTGGACATTGGCCAGGCAGTGGTCGTCTGCGAGGGGGTCGTCCTGGGCGTCGAAGCGGCAGAGGGGACGGATGCACTGATCGACCGCTGCGGAATGCTGAAAGGGGCGGCGCGCGGCGGGGTGCTGGTCAAGGTCCGGAAGCCGCAGCAGGAGCAGCGGGCCGATCCGCCGGCCATCGGCCCGGAGACGGTGCGGAGGGTGGCGGCTGCCGGGCTTCATGGAATCGCCGTGGAGGCTGGCGCTGCCCTCGTCATCGATGCCGACGCCGTCGCCGCAGCCGCCGACGCCGCCGGCTTGTTCGTGATCGGCATCGAGGTGCCCGGTTGACCGGGCCTGCCGGCCGCGGCTACGAGGCATCGGGCGCCGGAGCGCCGGACGGACCGTTGCTTTTCCTGATCGCCGGAGAGCCGTCCGGCGACCTTCTCGGCGCCCGCCTCATGGCGGCCCTGAAGCGCCGCACCGGGGGGCGCGTGCGGTTCGCCGGGATCGGCGGTGATCTGATGGCGGCGGAGGGGCTGCGCAGCCTGTTCCCCATGGCGGAACTCGCCCTGATGGGGATCGTCGAGGTGCTGCCGCATCTGCCGCGTCTGCTGCGCCGAATCGGCGAAACCGTCGCCGCCATCCGGCGGATGCGCCCCGACGCCGTACTGACCATCGATGCGCCGGCCTTCAACTTTCGCGTCGCGGCGCGGCTGCGCGGCAGCGGCATTCCCGTCGCCCATTACGTCGCCCCATCGGTGTGGGCGTGGCGCCCAGGCCGAGCCCGCAAGGTCGCTCGCTTCCTCGACCATATGCTGGCCCTGCTGCCATTCGAGCCCCCGCATTTCGAGGCCCATGGCCTGGCCTGCACCTATGTCGGCCACCCGATTCTCGAAACCCTCGACGGCGATGCGGACGGCGCCGCCTTCCGGCGCCGGCACGGGGTGCCGCCGGACGGTCCGCTGCTATGCGTCCTCCCCGGCAGCCGCCGCGGCGAGGTTTCGCGACTGCTGCCGGCGTTCGGCGAGACCCTCGGGCGCCTTGCGCACCGGTTGCCGGAGCTGCGCGCGGTCGTCCCAACGGTGCCCGCAGTCGCCGACCGGGTCCAGGCCGCGGCCGCCAAGTGGCCCTTGCCGGCGGTCGTGATCACGGACCGGGACGAAAAGCCCGACGCGTTCGCCGCGGCCGACGCGGCGCTCGCCGCGTCGGGCACCGTCGTGTTGGAGTTGGCCGCCGCCGGTGTTCCGACCGTCGCCGCCTACCGGGCGAACGCCGTCACCGCGGCGTTGCTGCGCCGGATGCTGACGGTCCGTTACGTGACTCTCGTCAACCTTGTCCTGGATCGGCCGGTCGTGCCGGAGTTCCTGCAGGAGCGCTGCAGGGCTGAGATCCTGACGCCGGCCGTGGAGCACCTGCTGGTAAGCCCTCCCGCGCGCGAGGCGCAACGGCAGGGCTTCCGGGAAGCCCTGGACAAGCTTGCTGTGCCGGAACGCCCCAGCGAGCGGGCGGCCGACGTCGTGCTGGAACTCGCGACCCGGCGATCTAAACCGACCCTATCGGCGTAGCGACCCCGCCATCACGACCGGATCCTGTGTGCGGGTCCGGTCCTGGATCGTCTGCCAGTAGGCCTTCAGACTCCGGGTGATCATCAAGGCCGCTTCCAGCGCGCGCCACCCGTCCTCGCCCGACACCAGCGGCGGTTCCCCGGTCCTTACCGAGTGCAGGAAGGCTGCGATCTCCTGTTCGAGGGCGTCGACATTACCGTAATCCGCCTCCTCGATCTGGAGGTCCGATATGCCGCCCAAGGCGGCATCGCCGTTGCCCTTTCGGATGATCTTGATGCTTCGCTTCAGGAAGTCGATCGTCATGTAGGAGTCGCGCTGGAAGATGCGCATCCGCCGCTCCGTCCGCAGACTCACGCGGCTCGTTGTGACGTTGGCGACGCAACCGTTGGCGAACTGGATGCGGGAGCTCGCAATATCCTCGGCCGTCGACAGCACCGGGGCTCCGACGGCGTGGACCCATTCGATCGGCGACTTGACGAAAGCCAGAATCAAGTCGAGATCGTGGATCATCAGATCAAGGACCGCGTTCACCCCTGCGGCACGCGGCTTGAAAGGACCGATGCGCTGGGCCTCAACATAGACCGGCTCGGAAATGAGCTCGCGCATGACGCGGCCAACGGAGGAGAACCGCTCCAGATGGCCGACCTGCAGCACGCACCGATGCGCGTTGGCGGTGCGAATGAGGGCGCTCGCCTGATCGAGATCGTCGGTAATCGGCTTCTCGACGAGGACATGAACGCCGTTCTCGAGGAAGGTCTGCGCGATCTCGTAATGCGCCGAGGGCGGCGTCGCGATGCTGACGGCGTCTACGGTGCCGAGCAGCGTCCGAAAATCCGTCACCGGCGCGACCGAGAAGCGTTCGGCCACCGCGGCAGCACGGCTTTCGTCGATATCGGCGACGGCGACGAGCTGCGATCCGGGGAGGTTGGCAAACTTCTCGGCATGGTATTGGCCGAAATGCCCGACTCCAACGACCGCCGTCCGTATTGGTTTTATCATTCTTTTAGAGCTCCTTCCGACCGCCGGGGACATTCGCGCGCTTGACGGTCGGGAAGGGAGCCGGCCCGAAGGACGTCGCACAGCCGGGGCGGCTTCGACCCCGCCAAAATGCGCTGCCGCCGACCCTTTGCCGCGCGCCTCTGCGCTGTATACAATGACCCACGGCAACCTTGCAACTGCAGGAGATCGGGTTATGGCGACGCAGGCAGCGCCCGTTGACGAGGCACGGCGCACGGCGAATTTTCGGCTTCTCCACACGATGATCCGTGTCCGCGACCTCGACAAGTCGATCGATTTCTACACGCGTCTCCTGGGTATGAGGCTCCTGCGGAAGAAAGACTACCCGAGCGGCGAGTTCACCTTGGCCTTCGTCGGCTACGGGGACGAGGAAACCGGCACCGTCCTTGAGCTGACCCACAATTGGGGACGGAAGGAGCCCTACGACCTGGGATCTGGATTCGGTCATCTCGCCATCGGCGTCCCGGACATCTACGGCACCTGCGAAGCCCTGGCCGCGGAGGGCGTGAAGATTCCGCGACCGCCGGGACCGATGAAGCACGGCGGCAGCGTCATCGCCTTCATCGAGGACCCGGACGGCTACAAGATCGAGCTGATTCAACAAGACTAGCGTCCTACGGCGGCCGCGGCCCGGCGCCTCAGCGGCGCTGGGCCATCGGCACGTAGGCCCGCTGCGTATGTCCCGTATAGAGCTGGCGCGGTCGCCCGATGCGCTGCGACGGGTCTTCGATCATCTCGTTCCACTGCGCGACCCAGCCGACCGTCCGGGCGACCGCGAAGAGGACGGTGAACATGGAGGTCGGGAAACCGATCGCCTGAAGGATGATGCCGGAGTAGAAATCGACGTTCGGATACAGTTTCCGCGTAACGAAATAGTCGTCCTCAAGGGCAATCCGCTCGAGCTCCATCGCGAGTTCGAGGAGCGGCTGATCGCGAGCGCCGAGCGCGTCGAGCACCTCGTGGGCCGACTGGCGCATCATTGCCGCCCGCGGATCGTAGTTCTTGTATACCCTGTGCCCAAACCCCATGAGGCGGAACGGATCGTCCTTGTCCTTCGCGCGATTGATGAACTCGGGAATCCGGTCCTTGTGGCCGATCTCCCGAAGCATGTTGAGAACGGCTTCGTTCGCGCCACCATGCGCCGGGCCCCAGAGCGAGGCAATGCCGGCGGCGATGCAGGCGAAGGGATTGGCGCCGCTCGACCCCGCGATCCGAACGGTGGAGGTCGAGGCGTTCTGCTCATGGTCGGCGTGAAGGATGAAGATTCGGTCCATCGCCCGCGCCACGACCGGATTGATCTTGTACTCCTCAGTCGGCACCGCGAACGTCATGTGGAGGAAATTCTCGACGTAGCTCAGATCGTTGCGCGGATAGATGAAAGGCTGGCCGACGGAATACTTGTACGCCATGGCCGCGATGGTCGGGATCTTCGCGATGAGCCTGTGCGAAGCAACTAGGCGCTGTCGCGCATCGCTGATGTCGGTGCTGTCGTGATAGAAAGCCGAAAGCGCGCCGACGACGCCGACGAGCACGGCCATCGGATGGGCATCGCGGCGGAATCCGCGGTAGAAGGTGTGGATCTGCTCGTGCAGCATCGTGTGGTAGGTGATGTCGTGCACGAAATTCTTCTTCTGCTCCGCGTTCGGCAGCTCGCCGTGCAGCAGCAGATAGGCGACCTCCATGAAGTCGGAGTGCTCGGCCAGCTCCTGGATCGGATAGCCACGGTAGAGAAGGATGCCCTCCTCGCCGTCGATGAAGGTTATCTTCGATTCGCAGCTGCCGGTCGACGTAAAGCCGGGATCGTAGGTGAACAGGCCGTGATCGTTGTAGAGCCGTCGCACGTCGATGACACGCGGTCCGAGCGTCCCCTCCAGAACGGGCATTTCCCAGGTCTTGCCCGTGCTGTTGTCGGTAACGGTAATGGTGCCGCCCTTTTTTCCCCCGTTACCGCCGGCTCTCTCGATGCGTTCGGCCATGCTTAACCATCCCTCCGGTCGCCAAAGCCCTGCTTGCGAAAATTTGGCCCGACAATAGTGCCGATGGCCGGAATGTTCAATTGACGGTTCGCGCTTCCCCAACGCGGCCGGCATCCGCGATCCGGGCCAGGCTCTCCTCTCGGCCAAGAACCTCCATTACCTCGAAAATTCCGGGAGAAACGGTGGTTCCGGTGAGCGCCGCCCGAAGCGGCTGCGCCACCTGGCCCAGCTTGACCGACTGCTCCTCCGCGAAGCGGCGGACCTCCTCCTCGATCGCCGTCTGGGTCCAGTCCTCGATCGCCGCGAGGCGCCGGGCGAGGTCGTCGAGACGCCGTCTGGCTTCGGGCGTCAGGAGGTCGAGCGCCTTCTCGGTAAACGGCAGCGGGCGGGAACGGACGTAGAACAGCGCGTTGTCCGCGAGTTCCTCGAGCGTCTTGGCACGCGGCTTCAGCCCCGGCATGCCGCGCAGCAGGCGCTCGCGCGCGGCCTCGTCCGGTGCTTGGCCGCCCAACCGGCGTTGCAACCGCGGCAGGATGAGTTCGACCAGGCGGGCATCGTCGGCGGCCCGTAGATAATGGCCGTTGAGGTAGTCGAGCTTGGCGTAGTCGAAGCGCGACGGCGAGCGGCCGACGCCGTCGAGGTCGAACCAGGCGATCGCCTGCTCGGTGTCGATGATCTCGTCGTCGCCGTGAGCCCATCCGAGCCGCAGCAGGTAGTTCCGCATCGCCTCCGGCAGGTATCCCATCTCGCGATAGGCGTCGACGCCGAGAGCGCCATGCCGCTTCGACAGCTTGGTGCCGTCCGGCCCGTGGATGAGGGGAATATGGGCGAAAGCCGGCGGCGTCCAATCCATTGCCCGATAGAGCTGAAACTGGCGGAAGGTGTTGGTCAGATGGTCGTCGCCGCGGATGATGTGCGTGATGCCCATGTCGTGGTCGTCGACGACGACGGACAGCATGTAGGTTGGCGTGCCGTCGGCACGCAGCAGCACCATGTCGTCCAGCTGCTCGTTGGCGATGCGGACCTCGCCCTGGACCAGGTCCTGGATGATGGTGTCGCCGGTCTGCGGCATCTTGATGCGGACGACCGGCGCCACGCCGGGCGGTGCCTCCGAGGGATCGCGATCTCGCCAGCGTCCGTCGTATCGGACGGGCCGGCCGGCGGCGCGCGCCTCGTCCCGCATCGCCTGCAGCTCTTCCGGCGTGCAGTAGCAGTAATAGGCCTTGCCCTCGGCCAGCAGCCGGCGGGCGACCTCTGCGTGGCGCTCCGACCGGGCCGACTGGAAGACCGGCTCGCCGTCCCAATCGAGGCCAAGCCAGCGCAGCCCGTCGAGGATGGCGTCGATCGCTTCCTTCGTCGAACGCGCGCGGTCGGTGTCCTCGATGCGCAGCAGGAATCGGCCGCCGTGATGCCTGGCGTAGAGCCAGTTGAAGAGGGCGGTGCGGGCGCCACCGATGTGCAGGAAGCCGGTCGGCGAGGGGGCAAAACGTGTAACGACGGTCATGGTGATGGCGTTGTGCTCCAGTTCGCCGCGCGGAGGCGGTGTTTAGCACATCCGCCGGTTCGATCTCAACGTCACGGCCACCTTGGTCGGGCGGCGGTCGGGATGCGATATTGAGGCGGCACGATGCCGGGGGATTCATGAACCAATTGAGACGCCTTCGCGCCGATGTCAATGGACGGCGCGACTTCCGACGCTCAGAGCGCGCGGCCGCGCCATGAGCGAAAGCGTGGCCCGCGGGGGCGAAACGCTCCCGTCGGCCGTCCTCGGCCGGTTGGGCGCAGCCCTGGCGGCGGAAAGCGGGCGCTGGGCGCTGTGGATTCCCGTCGCCCTCGGCCTCGGAATCGCCGCCTACTTCGCCTTGCCCGTGGAACCGCCGGCCTGGACCGGCCTCGCGGGTCTCGCTCTGACCGGGCTCGCGGCCCTCGCGGCGCGCCGCCATCCCCCGCTTCTCGCCGCGACGCTCGCCGCCATGGCCGTTTGCCTCGGCCTCGCGGCGGCGCAGGCGCGCACCGCCGCGGTCGACGCGCCGGTGCTGTCGCGGGAGATCCGCTGGGCCGCCGTTATCGGCCGGGTGGCGGAGGTCGAGCGGCTGGCCGCCGGCCGGCGCTTGGTCCTTGACCGCGTGCGGATCGAAGAGTTGGAGCCTCGGCGGACGCCGGAGCGGATCCGTGTCCGCATCGCCACCGATGAACCGCCGCTCTGGCCCGGCCAATGGGTGCGGCTGCAGGCGACCCTGGGTCCACCGTCCGCGCCGGCGGCGCCGGGCGCCTTCGACTTCCAGCGTCACGCGTTCTTTCAGGGGATCGGCGCCATCGGCTTCGCCTTCGGCGCGGCGGAGCCGATCGAGCCGCCGGGTGACGCCGCCGGCGCGGAGCCCGCCGCATGGCGAATCTGGCTCGCCGGCCTGCGCCAGGACCTCACGGACCGGATCCAGGCGGCCCTGCCGGGCGCGACCGGCGCCATCGCCGCCGCCCTCACGACCGGAAGCCGGGACGCCATCCCCGAGCCGGTGCTCGAGGCCATGCGCGATTCGGGCCTGGCCCATCTGCTTTCGATCTCCGGCCTGCATTTCGGGCTCGTGGCCGGGATTCTGTTCGTCGGCACCCGCGCGCTGCTGGCTCTCGTACCGGCCCTGGCGCTGGCCTACCCGATCAAGAAGTGGGCCGCGCTGGCGGCTCTGCTCGGAAGCACCGCCTATCTCCTTATCTCCGGCGGCACGGTGCCGACACAACGATCCTTCGTGATGGCGGGGCTCGTGCTGCTCGCGGTGATGGTCGATCGTTCCGCCATCTCGATGCGGCTCGTGGCCTGGGCGGCGGCGGTCATCCTGCTGCTGAGCCCCGAAACGCTGACGGGCCCGAGCTTCCAGATGTCCTTTGCCGCGGTGGTCTGCCTGATCGCCGCTTTCGAGGCAACGCGGGGCTACCGCGCCCGGCGGCGGGCGGATGCAGGATGGCTGCGGCGGCTCGGGCACTACGCCGCCGCCCTGGCGGCCACGAGTCTCATCGCGACGCTCGCGACCGCGCCCTACGCCGTTTACCACTTTAACCGCGTGGCGGACTACGGGCTCGTCGCCAACATGATCGCCGTGCCGATGACCGGATTCTGGGTCATGCCTTGGGCCGTCATCGCCTTCCTCCTGATGCCCTTCGGCCTCGAGCGGTTCGGGTTGGTGCCGATGGGGTGGGGGATCGACGGCATCGTCACCGTCGCCGAGACGGTGGCCGCCTGGCCGGGCGCGGTGATGCTGATTCCCGCGATTCCGACGGTCGCCCTCGGGCTGATCACCCTGGGTGGCCTCTGGCTCTGCCTGTGGCAGCGACCCTGGCGCCTCTATGGATTGGCCGGCGTGGCCGCGGGCGTGATCGCCGCGGCCTTGCTGACCCGTCCGCCGGACCTCCTGGTCTCAGGTGACGGCAGGCTCATCGCGGTGAGCGACGCCGGCGGTCGGCTGCTGCTATCGTCGCGCCGCGCCGCGCGGTTCGAGGGCGAAATCTGGTTGCGCCGCGCAGGACAGGCGGACCCGCTATCCTGGCCACGCGACGGCTACGGGGCCGACGGGCGGCTTGCCTGCGACTCTCTGGGCTGTCTCTACCGGACGGCAGGGCGGACCGTCGCGCTGGTCCAGGAACCCGCCGCCCTCGCCGAGGACTGCCCGATCGCGGACCTCGTGATCAGCACGGAGCCGGTTCACCGCCGCCTCTGCCCCGCACCGCAGCGGATCATCGACCGATTCGACCTCTGGCGCGACGGCGCCCACGCCGTCTGGATCGGAGCCGACGGTGACCTGACGGTCCGCTCGGTCCGCGACCTTCGCGGCACGCGCCCCTGGGTACTGGACCCTCAGGGGAAGCAGTAGGGCGGGCGAGGCCGTCCCACCTCAATATCGGCGAATCAACCCCCTCAGCCGGCCCTGGATCTTGACCCGGTCAGGGCCGAAGATGCGGATCTCGTAAGCCGGATTCGCCGGCTCGAGCGCCACGGAATCTCCCTTGCGCCGGAGCCTCTTCAGCGTCACCTCGCTGCCATCGACCAGTGCGACGATGATGGCGCCGTTCTCCGCCGTCTCGCAGCGCTCGATCACCACGGTGTCGCCGTTCAGGATCCCGGCACCGATCATCGAGTCGCCTTCGACCTCGAGCGCGTAGTAGTCGCCGCGGCCGAGCAGGCTCGCCGGCACCTCGACACTGTTCGAGTGGTCGCGCAAGGCCTCGATCGGGGTGCCGGCCGCGATCCGCCCGTAGAGCGGGAGCTGCACCACTTCGGAGGCCTCGTTGCTCACCGCCGCGCCGGGCAAGGCCGCCTTGAAGTCGCCGCGGATGACGTTCGGAGAGAAACCGCCGCGGCCGGGCGCCCGCTCGCCTTGGCGGATCCCGATCTCGTCCGGCAGCCGCAGCACCTCGAGCGCCCGGGCCCGATGGGGCAGGCGCCGAATGAAGCCGCGCTCTTCGAGACCGGTGATCAAGCGGTGAATCCCCGACTTCGACTTCAGATTGAGCGCATCCTTCATCTCGTCGAAGGAGGGAGAGACGCCGGTTTCGCTCAGACGGCGATTGATGAAGAGCAAGAGCTCATGTTGCTTTCGCGTCAGCATTCTTCCCTCTCGATTACGGTGACCGCTCGGGCGCCCGCCAAGGGTTTGGAACAAAACCTAAACATCCGATTCTGTTCTAGTTTGGTTCCGCTTTCGCGTCAAGCCTGGACCTCCGGGCGTCTCGGCACGGCGTCGAGGTGCAGTCAGATGCCGAGTGCGCCCCCGGCCAGCGGGATGAACTCCACGGTGCTGCCGGCCCGCGCAGGTGGGGCATGGGGGGGCCGGACGACGAGGCAGTCGGCGCGGGCGAGGGTCCACAGCATGGCGCTGTCCTGACGGTCGAACGGCGTCGCGATCGCGCCTCGTTGCGGGTCGTGCGTGAGTCGCGCCCGCAGATACTCCTGGCGACGGTCGTTCTCCGGCAGATCGGTGCCGAGGATGGCCGTCGCCGTCTGCGGCTGAGCGTCCGCCCGCCCGAGCAGCGCGTCGATCGCGGGACGGAGGAAGACCACGGCGCAGACAATCGTTGAGACGGGATTCCCCGGCAGGCCGAGCACCGCGGTCCGGCCGATCCGGCCGAACATGAGTGGTTTTCCGGGGCGCATGGCAATCCGCCAGAAATCGAGGTCCATTCCCCGCTCGCGAAGGACGGCCTGCACCAGGTCGTGTTCGCCCACCGAGACGCCGCCGGAGGTGACCAGCAGGTCCGCGCCCTCCGCGGCGCCGATCATGTCCGAGAGCGCGTCCCGGTCGTCGCGGGCGATGCCGAGGTGGAGCGGCTCCGCACCGCAGGCCGTCACGAAGGCGGCCAGGGACAGGCCGTTCGAACTCACGATCTGGCCCGGGCCGATCGGGTCCCCCGGCATCACGACCTCGTCGCCGGTCGACAGGATGGCGATGCGCGGACGCCGGGTCACGCGCAACCAGGGCCGGTTCATCGCCGCCGCGAGACCGACATCCCGGACCGTCAGGAGCCGCCCCCGCGGCAGGCCGACATCGCCGGCCTTGAAGTCGAGTCCCGCCGGCCGGACGTGTCGTCCGGCGGACACTCCTTCACGGACGAGAATCCGCCGCCCCCCGGCCGGGTCGTCCTCGACGGTCACATCCTCCTGGATGACGACGGCGTCGGCGCCGTCCGGCAGCGGCCCGCCGGTGAAGATCCGGACAGCCTCGCCCGGTCCCAGGGTCCCTTCGTAGCCGCCGCCGGCCGGCGCTTCGCCAACGACCCTGAGACGCACCGGGACCGCCGCCACGTCCGCGGCGCGGACCGCATAGCCGTCCATCGCCGACATCGCGACCGGCGGCTGCGTCACCCGGGCGACGACGTCTTCGGCCAGGACCCGGCCGAGCGCCTCCGTCAGGCCGATCTGCTCGCTTCCGAGCGGCCGCAAGGCGGCGCAGATGCGGTTTCGCGCCTCTTCGACCGAGATCATCACGCCGCCTCGTAATCGCCTGATTTGCCGCCGCTCTTATGGACAAGACGGATGTCGGTCAGGGTCATGCCGCGATCGACCGCCTTGCACATGTCATAGACCGTGAGCGCGGCCACGGCGACGGCAGTCATGGCCTCCATCTCGACGCCGGTGCGACCGGCCACACGGCAGGTCGCGGTGATGTCGACCGCGTTCCGGTCCGGATCGACCGACAGATCCACCTTGACCGAGGTGAGGGCAAGGGGATGGCAGAGCGGGATCAGGTCCGGCGTCCGCTTGGCCCCCATGATCCCGGCCAGACGCGCCACCGACAGAACGTCGCCCTTCTTGACCTCGCCGCCGGTGATCAGGGCAAGCGTCTCAGGTCTCATGATCACCGAACCGCGTGCCGTGGCGGTCCGCTCGGTCACGTCCTTGTCGGAGACGTCCACCATCGCCGCCTTGCCTTCCGCGTCGAAATGGGTCAGACGGGCCATTGCGAACGGCGCTCCGTCAGGCGCTCAACCGGCGCGGCCCTCGGTCGCCCAGCAGCATTCGGGTCGCCGCGGCGACGTCATCCTGTCGCATCAGCGACTCGCCGATGAGGAACAGCCCGGCGCCAGCCCGCCGCATGCGGGCAAGGTCCTCCGGGGTGTAGAGGCCGCTCTCGGCCACGACCATGCGGTCCTCCGGAACCTTCGGCGCCAGCTCTTCCGTCGTCGCAAGATCGACTTGTAGGGTCTTAAGATTTCTATTATTGATGCCGATGAGCCTTGTCCGCAGCCGCAAGGCCCGCTCGAGCTCCTGGGCGTCATGGACCTCGGCCAGGACGTCAAGCCCGAACTCCGATGCCGCCGACTCGAGCTCCGCCGCCTGCGCGTCGGACAGCGCCGCCAGGATCAGCAGGACGCAGTCGGCGCCAAGCGCGCGCGCCTCGGCAATCTGATACGGGTCGACCATGAAGTCCTTGCGCAGGACCGGCAGATCGACGGCGGCCCGCGCCTCCATGAGGTAGCTGTCGCGGCCCTGGAAGTAGGGCTCGTCGGTCAGGACCGAAAGGCAGGTGGCGCCGCCTTCGGCATAGGCCCGCGCCAAGGCAGCCGGGTCGAAGTCGCGCCGAATCAGCCCCTTACTGGGAGATGCTCGCTTGATTTCTGCGATCAGGCCGTAAGATCCCTCGGTGAGGGCCGCCGCCAGCCGGTCGGCGAAGCCGCGCGGCGGGTCGGCCGACCGGGCGGCCTCCGTCACGGCCTCCAACGGGCGCGCGGCGCGGCACCGCGCGACGTGCTCGCGCTTGTCGGCGCAGATCCGGGCCAGTACGTCCGCGCTCATGCCGAGGCGCTTTCGTTGGTGATGGCGACAAGGCGCGCTAGGGTGGCCTTGGCGGCGCCCGAATCGATCGACGCGGCGGCCAGCGCGACGCCGTCCTTCAGGTCCCTGGCCTTATCCGCGATCACCAGCGCGGCGGCAGCGTTGTAGAGGACGATGTCGCGATAGGGGCCGGTCTCGCCGTCGAGCAGCCGGCGAAGCGCGGCGGCGTTGGTCTCGGCGTCGGCGCCCTTCAAGGCAGCCGGGTCGGCGCGGGCGAGGCCGACCGTCTCCGGGTCGAGCTCGAAACTCGTGACCTTTCCGTCGCGGAGCTCGGCGACCTGCGAAGGCCCGGTCGTGGTCAGCTCGTCGAGTCCGTCGGAGCCGTGCACCAACCAGGCGCGCTCGGTGCCCAGCTTGCCGAGAACGGCCGCCATCGGCTCCAGCCAATCGCGGGCGAAGACGCCGATGAGCTGCCTTTTCGCACCGGCCGGATTCGACAGCGGCCCCATCAGGTTGAAGATGGTCCGCGTGCCGAGCTCGACCCGCGTCGGGCCAACATGGCGCATCGCGCTGTGGTGGCGGGGCGCCAGCATGAAGCAGATGTTGGCCTCCCACAGCGAGCGGCGCACATGGGGCAGCTCTGCATCGATGTTGACGCCGAGCGCGGCCAGCACGTCGGCAGTGCCGGTCTTCGACGACATCGCCCGGTTGCCGTGCTTGGCGACCGGAACACCGCAACCGGCGACCACGAGCGCCGCGGCCGTGGAGATGTTCCAGGTCCCGGCGCCGTCGCCGCCTGTGCCGCAGGTGTCGATGGCGCCGGGCGGGGCGTCGATCGGCGTCATCTTGCTCCGCATTGCGCGGACGGCGCCGGTGATCTCGGCGACCGTCTCGCCGCGCACCCGGAGAGCCATCAGAAAGCCGCCCATCTGCGCCGGGGTTGCATCGCCGGACATCATGATCTCGAAGGCGCGCTCTGCCTGACTCTCGCTTAACGGCTCACCGCGCGCCACCACGGCCAGCAAGGCTTTGAAGTCGTTCAGATCCGCGGTCATGCCACCGAAGCCAGGGCTGCTGCGTTGTGGCCGGCGATCCGAAGGAAGTTGGCGAGCAGCCGATGGCCGTGCTCCGAGGCGATGCTTTCGGGATGGAACTGGACGCCGTGGATTGGCAGGTCCCGGTGCGCGAGCCCCATGATCAGCCCATCCTCCGTCTCGGCGGTAATCGCGAGCTCGCCCGGCAGGGACGGCCGGTCCACCACCAGAGAGTGATACCGCGTCGCGGTGAAGGGCGTCGGCAGCTCGCGGAAGATCCCTTCGCTGGTATGGTGGATGGCGCTCAGCTTGCCGTGCATCGGGAGCGGCGCGCGCACGACCCTGCCGCCGAACGCCTGGCCGATCGACTGATGCCCGAGGCAGACCCCGAGAAGCGGCGTCCGGGCCTCCGCCGCCGCGGCAACGAGATCGAGGCAGATTCCCGCGCGGTCCGGATCGCACGGACCCGGGGAGAGAATGATTCCCTGGGGGCCCAACGCCATCGCTTCCGCGACCGTTATCGCGTCGTTGCGCTTCACCGTCAGCGTGGCGCCGAGCTCTCCCAGGAAGTGGAAGAGGTTGTAGGTGAAGCTGTCGTAATTGTCGATTAAGAGAAACATTTCATTATGTTCTGCCAAATCCCTCAGGCGGGATCAGAGAGAGCTCCGGTCCGCCTGAATCGGGTCCGGGATTTATAACAGGTCCGGCAGGGCTTAGGGAAGTAAGGCGGCCCCTTTCCCGCGGGCCCATAGGGTGTCGTCGGGAGCAGTCGGGCCAGTCCCACCGCGATCGGGATTTCGTTTCACCCGTGAAGGGGTGTGTTGTACAACCCGCCGCGAGGGTTGCGCGCGGCCGGCTCGGCAGCCGAGGAGAATCGAGGGACAGAGGCGCATGCCGCAGCGGCGGGCAGGGAACCGGACCATGATCGGCATCGGGCCGGCGACGATTCGCCGGCTGCTGCGAAGCGGTTGGGCGCTTCTCGTCCTGGGCGTGGCCGCGGGGTTCGTCATCAGCACGCTGCTCGCGGAGTGGCCGCCGTCGAACGGATCCGGCCAGGCAGCCCGGAGCCAGGCCACGGTGGTCATGCCGTCTCCGCCGCCAGACCCGGCAGCCGGTTCACCCGTCGCCGCTTCGCCCGCGCTCCAGCCAATGCGGCCGGCGTCGCCGGCGGCGATGCCGCCGGAGCCTCTGCCGAAACCGGCGCCGAAGGTATCGGCGCCTCCGTTAGCGCGTGAGCCGGACGCCGCCGGTCCCGCCTGGCGACGCAACGCGGTACCCGTGCCTGATCCGGCCGGCCGGCCGATGATCGCGATCGTGATCGACGATCTCGGCGTGAATCGGGCCAATTCGCGGCGAGTGATCGAGCTGCCGGCGCCGCTGACACTGGCATTCCTGACCTATGCCGCGGATCTCGAGGACCAGACCCGCGCGGCGCGCGCGGCCGGGCATGAGCTGATGGTCCACTTTCCGATGGAGCCGCTGAGCGGTGAGGCGGATTCCGGGCCAAACGCACTCGAAGTCGGCCTGTCGCCCGAGGAGTTGCGGCGTCGCCTCGATTGGGGCCTGTCCCGCTTCGAAGGCTATGTCGGCATGAACAACCACATGGGCAGCAGATTCACTGGTTGGGAGCCGGGTATGACCGTGGTGCTTGAGGAGCTTCGCCGCCGCGGGCTTCTGTTTCTCGATTCGCGGACCATTGCCACCAGCGTTGCGGCACGCGTCGCCGACGCGGTCGGCGTGCCCCACGCCGCGCGGGACGTCTTCCTCGACAACGAGGCCTCGGCCGAGGCAGTCCGCCGCCAACTCGCCAAGATCGAGTCCATAGCCCGGCGCCACGGTTCCGCCATTGCGATCGGCCATCCGCACGAGGGCACGATCGAGGCGCTGCGCGAATGGCTGCCCAGCTTGGCCGAGCGGGGTTTCGCCCTGGTGCCGGTCAGCGCGATTGTCCGCCGCACCATCGCCGTCGCGGGCTGAGTTCAAGAATCGGCAACAAGTCGTCGGCAAACCGCCGCGTCGCGGCAATCCCGCGGGCTCATGATGCAATGGAGCCGTTCTTGTCGGGCTGCGGATCGGTCTCAGAACTTCAGGAATTCACCAGATCGGGGCCTCCATCCAGCCCATTGAACGCGCCCCACAGTCCGAGTAGCCTGAAAATCTTGCCTGTTGACGGTCTCATCCTTGAGGATCCGTTCGGTGACAGGTCGCGTCTCCTTCGCCAAAGCGCGGCACCCGCCGGAAGAGCGGCGGTTTCGATTCGACCGGGGCGATCAGCCGGACGAGCGGCGGGGCGACCTGCTACAGGTGCCGTCACCATCCGGCGCATGGAGTTACGCCGGGACGGCGGGAGCGCCGATCATTGCGTTCGTCTTTGTCATCCTCGTCCTCCTCGGAGTCGCGCTGTGGCTCTGGCAGGATAGGGCGCGAATCCTGGCGGACGGCGAACGCGTCGCGAACAATCTCGTGATGGTTCTGCAGGAACAGACCGGCCGCACGTTTCAGGCGGTCGATCTGACGCTTGCCGGCATCGTCGACGCGCTGCGCCTCGCGCCGCCCCTCCGCGATCACGACCCGGCATTCGAGCAGGCGCTGCGGCACAGGCGGAACATGTTGCCCTATGTTCGGGCGCTGTTTGTGATCGGTCCGGACGGTTTCATCACCCAGGATACAGACCGGGATACGCCACGGGTCAGCCTTGCGGACCGCAACTACTTCATCGCGCATGCGGAGGATCCGGGCCTTGAGCTGTATGTGGGGCCGCCGCTGGTCAGCCGCTCGGTCGGCACTTGGTTCGTGAGCGTGAGCCGTCGCATCGACAACCGGGACGGGAGCTTCGGCGGCATCGCGGTGGCAGCCGTCGAACCGCGTTACTTCGAAAGCTTCTACGAGGAACTGGCGCTCGGTCAGGGAGACGTCATCGCGCTCTTCGGATATGACGGCATCCTGATCGCGCGCTATCCCGGTCCCGAAACGGCCATCGGCCAGTCCTTCACGCATTTCGATCTGTTCCGGTGGCGGCTGAGCGAAAACCGCCGGGGGACATATCACAGCTCAAGCAGCATCGACGGCGTCCGACGCATCTTCAGCTATCGTGCGCTGGATTCCTACCCTTTGGTGGTCACCGTGGGGCTCGCCGAGGACGCGCTGCTAGCCGAGTGGCGGCGAACCGCGGTCGCCGCCCTGGCAGTGGCCGCGCTGGTCGCCCTGCTGGTCGGGACCCTCGCGGCCGTTCTGGTACGCCAGCAGAGGCAGCGCGACCAGGCGCGCGAACGGCTTGCCCAGGCACAGAAGCTCGAAGCGCTCGGCCACATGACTGGCAGCATCGTGCATGATTTCAAGAACCTGCTCACCGCCGTCTCCGGCGGGATCGCGGTCATCCGCCACCTTGGTGCCGACGGCGAGGTCCGGAAGGTCACGGAAATGCTGTCGGGCGCCGTGACGCAAGGCAACCGCCTGATCAACCAGCTGCTGGCGTTCGCCCGCCACCAGGAGCTTGCGGTCCAAGCCATCGACGCGAACGCGGTCATTCTCGAAGTAGAGAGCCTGCTTCGGCACGCCGCGGGCCCCAAGGTCAAGCTGGAGCTGGATCTCGCCCCGGCCTTGTGGCCGTGCCTGGCCGACCTGGGGCAGTTCGATGCGGCGATGATGAATCTCATCGTCAACGCAAAGGACGCGATGCCGGCCGGCGGGCGGATACGGATTTCGACGACGAACCGGAAGGCGGGCACGAAGTCCGCTGCCGACACCCTTCGGCCCGGGGATTACGTCCGCGTAACGGTGGCGGACAACGGAAGCGGCATGGCGCCCGACGTGCTACAGCGCGCCCTCGACCCGTACTTCACGACCAAGAAGGACGCCGGAACCGGCCTCGGCCTCAGCCAGGTCTACGGCTTCGTCCGCCAGATCGGCGGCGACATGCGCATCTAAAGTCACGTCGGGAGCGGTACGGCCGTGCACCTGTTCTTCCCGCGCGCGACCGGCGATATCGCGCTCGTAGGCCGCCCGTCTTAGACGGTCCGATCAGTCGGCGGAACGTTGCCGACACGGCGCCGATCGTGCGGCATTCGCCTTTGCATGGGGTTGTTTGTCGCGCCCGGCGGGGGAGGGACTACCCTTGCCGGGCGGCGAAGCGGACGGCTTCCTCGGCGGCACGGATGAGGGCCCGCGCCTTGTTACGGCTCTCCTGATACTCCGCCTCGGGATCGCTGTCGGCGACGACGCCACCGCCGGCCTGGACGTACATGACGCCGTCCTTGACGATGGCGGTGCGCAGCGCGATGCAGGTGTCCATCGCCCCATTCGCCGCGAAATAGCCGATCGCGCCGCCATAGATCCCGCGCCGCTCCGGCTCCAGTTCGTCGATGATCTCCATCGCCCGCACCTTCGGCGCCCCGGAGACGGTGCCGGCGGGAAAGCCGGCCACCAGGGCGTCCATGGCGCCGTAGCGCTCGTCGATCTCGCCCTCGACGTTCGAGCTGATGTGCATCACGTGCGAGTAGTGCTCGATCACCATCTTCTCGGTGACCTTCACCGTGCCGACCTTGGCGACGCGGCCGACGTCGTTGCGGCCGAGGTCGAGCAGCATCAGGTGCTCCGCCACTTCCTTCGGATCGGCGAGGAGGTCCGCCGCGAGTTCGCGGTCCTCCTCCGGCGTCGCCCCGCGCCGCCGCGTGCCGGCGAGGGGCCGGATGGTCACTTTGCCGTCTCGCAGCCGGACCAGAATCTCGGGGCTGGAGCCGACCACGGCGAACCCGCCGAAATCCAGGAAGAAGAGAAAAGGCGAGGGGTTCAGGCGGCGCAGCGCCCGATAGAGCGCAAAAGGCGGGAGCCGGAACGGAACCTTGAAACGCTGCGACGGGACGACCTGGAAGATGTCGCCGGCGAAAATGTACTCCTTCGCCTTCTCCACCATCGCATGGAACTCCGCCCGGCTCATGTTCGACGTCGGCTCCGGCAGCTCGGCGAGGTCCCCGGCGGCCTCGCGCCGATAGGGCAGGCTCCGTTCGAAGTCGTGCAGCACGTCGGCCAGGCGTTCGCAGGCCTGATCGTAAGCGGCGCGGGGGCCAACGCCCTCGCGCGGCCAGACCGGCGTGACGATCGTGACGAGATTCTCGAAGTTGTCGAAGATCGCGGTCACGGTCGGCCGCAGGAACATGCCGTCCGGAATACCGAGCACGTCCGGATTGTTGTCCGGCAACCGCTCCATGAGCCTGACCATGTCATAGCCCATATAGCCGAACAGCCCGGCCGCCATCGGCGGCAGGGATGAAGGCGTGGCGATCCGCGACTCGTCGATGACGGCCTTCAGGGACTCGATCGCCCCGCCGGAGCAGGGCTCGAAGGCGTCCGCCTCGAAGCGGGCCCGGCGGTTGATCTCCGCCTTGTCGCCGCGGCAGCGCCAGATCAGGTCTGGCTTCAGACCGATGAAGGAGTAGCGCCCCCGAACGGCCCCTCCCTCGACGGATTCGAGAAGGAAACTGTTCGGGCGCCCGTCGGCAAGCTTCAGCATGGCCGAGACGGGCGTCTCAAGATCGGCGACCAGCGTCGTCCAGACGACCTGCGGCCGGCCGGCCGCGTAGGTCGCCGCGAAATCGTCGAACCCAGGTTCCGCCTTCATGGCCTAGAACAACGCGTCGATCGCGTCCTGGTTGACCCGGACCTCGATCTTCCGACGGAGCGCGTCACCGAACTGGGCCAGGACGTCGCCCGCCATCGCGTCCGAGATGTCCCGCCGCAGCTTCGCGACCTCCGGGGAATCGGCGCCGGCATCCGCCGGACGGATCTCGATGAGCCGGGCGACCACATGTCCCTCGTCGGCCTCGCCCGTCGCCACGCCGCCTTCCTCCAGCTGAAAGAGGTCCGCCGCGAGATCCGCCGGGACATTGGCCTCCGCATCGCCAGTGTCGCGCCGGAAGGGATCCGAGGTCTTGACCGAGAGGCCAAGCTCTCCGGCGATGGCGGCGAGGTCTTCCCCGGCGCGCACGCGCTCCGCAATGGCCTCCGCCTTCTCCCGGGCGGCCTCGGCGCGCTGCGCCGCCTGCCAATCGGCGACGACCCTCGACCGCACCTCTTCCAGCGGCCGCAGCATCCGCGGGGTCAGCCCGTCGACCCGAAGCATGGCATAGCCGCCGTCCGCGGTCTCGGTGAGGCCACTCGTCTCGCCCTCGGGCGTTGAGAAGGCGAGCGACAGCAGAACCGGCCGGTCCGCGATCGCCGGGATCTTCGAGCCGTCCGGGGCCCGCCCGGCGGCGCTCACGGCATCGATCTTGGTGAGATCCAGATTGAGCGTTCGAGCCGCCTCGTCGAGCGTGGCCCCGCCGGCGAGCTCGTCCTCGAAGGCGTTGGCCAGCTCAATGACCGTTTCCACCGCCCGGTCCATGGCGATGTCCTCCCGGAGCCTGTCGCGAACCTCCTCGAAGCTCGGGGCGTGAGCGTCCTGAACCTCGATCACGTGCAGAAGGTGCCAGCCGAGCGGGCTTTCGACCGGCTCGGAAACCTGCCCCTCCGGCGTGGCGAACGCCCCTTCCGCCAGCTCCTGGAGCATGCCCGCCCTTTCCACCGTACCGAGGTCGACCGGCTCGCCCCCGGTGGTTCGCCGAGCCACTTCGGCGAAGGCGACACCGTCACGGAGCATGTCCGCCGCGGCCTTCGCCGCCGCTTCGTCCGGAAACACGATCTGTTCGACATGGCGCCGCTCCGGCACCGCGAGCTCGTCCGCCCGCTCTTCATAAGCTGTGCGGAGGTCTTCCTCCGAGACCTTGATCTCCTGCGCCAACGCCGCCGGCGACAGCTCGACAATGGTGACCGAGCGATATTCGGGCGCCTGGTAGCGATCCTCGTGTTCCTTGTGGAAGGCGGCGAGCTCATCCTCGGTGGGCTCGCCGATATCGGTGATGCTCTCGTTCGGGATCATGAGCGTCTCCGCGACGCGCGTTTCCGTGCGGTAGCGATGGACCGCCGTGACCAGCGTTTCAGGCGCGGTAACGCCGCCGGTAACAGCATTCAGGAGCTGCTCGCGCGCGAGGTCGCGGCGGAGCAGGGCAATGTAATCCTGCTCGGTCAGCCCGTTCTGCTGCAGCAGGAAATTGAAGCGCGCCCGGTCGAAGACGCCGAGGTCGTTCCGAAACGTCGGATCCGACCGGATGCGCTGGACGATCACATCGTTCGGAACCGTAAGGCCGATTTCGCCCGCATAGACATTGAACAGGGTACGGGTGATCATGTCCTCGAGAACCCGCCGGTCCAGCCCCATGCGGCGCGCCTGCTCTTCGTCGAACTGGCCGCCGAACAAGGCTTGCAGCCGGCCCGTCTCGCGGCGGAACTCGCGCAGGAACTGCTCGCCGCCGATGGCGATGCCGCCGACCTCGGCGACCGCCGTCGATCGGCTGGGACCGCGGAAGATGTCGCCAATCCCCCAGACCGCGAAGCTCGCGACCAGAATCAGAAAGAGGATCTTCACGACCCAGGAAGAGGCGGAGGCGCGGATCGTTCTCAGCATGGCGGGATTGACAAATTCAGGCTTCGGATGCCGCACCGAACGAGCGGTCACGGTCGCGGCCAGCGAATCGGCCGGCATCATAGGCGGCAAGCAGGGTAGGGGCAACAAGATGATATAGACACCCGCGCCTCTGGCAACGGCAATCGGTTTGTGATAGGGAACCGCGCGAACACGTCCTCACCGGCACGCATCAACAGGAAGCGCGGAGAGCCCCATGAACCCGCCTCCAGGCTCCGTCAGCCGACGCCCACTGATCGCGGGAAACTGGAAGATGAACGGCCTTCGGGCCGACGGTCTTGCGCTCGCCAGGGAGCTGGTGCGCCGCACGACCGAGCCCCTGGCCTGTGACCTGCTGATCTGCCCGCCGGCCACGTTGCTCATCCCGATCTCGGAGGTCATCGCCGGCAGTCCGCTGGCGCTCGGCGGTCAGGACTGCCATCAGGCGGAGAAGGGGGCGCACACCGGCGACATCAGCGCCGTGATGCTGGCCGACGCGGGATGCCGGTTTGTAATCGTCGGCCATTCGGAGCGGCGCAGCGACCACGGGGAGAGCGACGCCGTCGTCCGCGCCAAGGCGGAAGCGGCGCTGGCAGCCGGCCTGACGGCCATCCTCTGCGTCGGTGAGATCGAGGCGGCGCGCGAGCGGGGCGAGACCCTGGCCGTCGTCGAGGGCCAACTCAACGATTCGATGCCGGACGGGGCCTCGGCGGCAAATCTGGTCATCGCCTATGAGCCCGTCTGGGCGATCGGCAGCGGCCGCACGCCCACGATCGAGGAGATCGCCGCGGTCCACGGCCACCTGCGGCGCAAGCTGCAGGAGCGAATGCCGGACGGCGATCAGGTTCGCCTTCTCTACGGCGGCTCCGTGAAGGCTGCGAACGCGGCCGAGATTCTGGCGATCGAGGAGGTCGATGGCGCGCTCGTCGGCGGCGCGAGCCTCAAGGCGGATGAATTTTGGGCCATCGCCCGAAGTTGTCGCTAGCGAAACCGGGCCAAAGACAGTACATAACCGGCGACCTGACCTGATCCGGCATTAGCGCTGCCTCGGCCGACGCGCCGAGGCGGATTGAGAGAGCATGGAAACAGTCCTTCTTGTCATTCACCTGATGCTGGCCATCGCGCTGATCGGCGTCGTCCTCCTGCAGAAGAGCGAGGGCGGCGGCCTCGGGATCGGCGGCGGCGGCATGTCCGGCTTCATGACGGGACGCAGCACCGCCAACCTGCTGACCCGGACCACCGCGATTCTGGCGGCGTGTTTCATGGTGACGAGCCTTGCGCTCGCCTGGGTCGTCGCCGGGCCACGGCAACCGGAGTCGATCCTCGACGCCGTGCCGGCGCCATTCACGGAGACACCGGCGGAAACGCAGCCACTTCAGGAACCGGCGGCGCCTTCCGCGCCACAACCATCCGAACCTCAGTCAGGCGCCCCAAGCGTACCGCTCGGCGAATAGGCGTTCCGTGCATTTGAAAAGTTTTTTGGGTCGGCAAGGATATGCACTTGCCGTCACCCCTCCGTTCGTACGATAAGAGAGGTCCATGACGCGGTTCATTTTCATCACCGGCGGCGTGGTCTCCTCTCTCGGAAAAGGTCTCTCGGCGGCGGCCCTCGGGGCACTACTGCAGGCGCGGGGATTCAAGGTCAGGCTGCGCAAGCTCGATCCCTACCTCAACGTGGACCCGGGCACCATGAGCCCCTACCAGCACGGTGAGGTCTACGTCACCGACGACGGCGCGGAAACCGACCTTGACCTTGGCCATTACGAGCGCTTCACCGGCGTCGCCTCGCGCCGCAGCGACAACGCAACGGCCGGCCGGATCTATTCGACAGTCATCGCCAAGGAGCGGCGGGGCGACTACCTCGGCGGGACCGTCCAGGTCATTCCCCACGTGACCGACGCGATCAAGGACTTCATCCGCGCCGACCTGGTCGACGAGGACTTCGTCCTGTGCGAAATCGGCGGTACCGTCGGCGACATCGAGAGCCTGCCGTTCCTCGAGGCGATACGCCAGCTCGGCAACGAGCTCGGGCGCGAGCGGACGCTGTTCGTCCATCTGACCTTGGTGCCCTGGATTCCCTCGGCCGGCGAGTTGAAGACCAAGCCGACCCAGCACTCGGTCAAGGAGCTGCTCAGCGTCGGGATTCAGCCCGATATCGTGCTGTGCCGTTGCGACCGGGAGATCCCGAACGACGCCCGGCGCAAGATCGCCCTGTTCTGCAATCTGCGACCGGAAGCGGTTATCCAGGCGCTGGACGTCGACACGATCTACCAGGTGCCGATCGCCCTGCACGAGCAGGGATTCGATCGCGAGGTCTGCCGCCATTTCGGCATCGAGCCGCCGCTCCCCGACCTTGCGCGCTGGCGCCGCGTCGTCGAGCGGATTCGGGCCCCGGAGGGCGAGGTCTCGATCGCCGTGGTCGGCAAGTACACCGAGCTTCCGGACTCCTACAAATCCCTGGCGGAGGCCTTGACGCATGGCGGCATTGCCAACAACGCCCGGGTGAACCTGGACTGGATCGATTCGGAGATCTTCGAATCCGGCGACGCCATCCACCGGCTGGAGAATGTCGATGGAATCCTCGTGCCCGGCGGCTTCGGCGAGCGTGGCTCGGAGGGCAAGATCATGGCCGCACGCTTCGCGCGCGAGCATCACGTGCCCTATTTCGGGATCTGCTTCGGGATGCAGATGGCGGTTATCGAAGCGGCGCGGAATCTGGCGAACATCCCGAACGCGGGGTCGAGTGAGTTCGGTCCCTGCGCAGAGCCGGTCGTCGGATTGATGACCGAATGGATGCGCGGCAACGTGCTGGAGCGCCGAAACGCGGAGACCGAGCTCGGCGGAACCATGCGCCTCGGCGCCTATACCTGCAATCTCGCGCCGGGCAGCCGGGCCCACCAGATCTACGGGACCGACCAGATCAGCGAGCGGCATCGTCACCGCTACGAGGTGAACATCCATTATCGGGAACGGCTGGAAGCGGCCGGTCTCCGGTTCTCTGGCCTGTCGCCCGACGGGCTGCTCCCGGAGATCGTGGAGCTGGTCGATCACCCCTGGTTCATCGGCGTGCAGTTCCATCCGGAACTGAAGTCGCGCCCCTTCGAGCCACACCCCCTGTTCACGTCGTTTATCGAGGCGGCGCTCGCGCAGTCACGTCTCGTTTGACCGGGAGCGAGGACGATGCCATGACCGAGACGCGCCACGTCGAGATCGGAAAGCTCACCATCGGCAACGACCGGCCACTGACGCTGATCGCCGGGCCCTGCGCGCTCGAGTCGCGGGCGCACGCGCAGGAGATGTGCCACGCGCTGACCGAGCTCGCGCGCGATCTCGGGATCGGCCTCATCTACAAGACCTCCTTCGACAAGGCGAACCGGACCAGCCTCTCCGGGGCGCGCGGCATCGGGATGGAGAAGGGATTGCCGATTCTGGCCGAGCTGCGCGAGACCTTCGGCTGCCCGGTGCTGACCGACGTGCATACGCCGGACCAGTGCGGACCGGTGGCAGAGGCCGTCGACGTCCTCCAGATACCGGCCTTTCTCTGCCGGCAGACCGACCTTCTGATCGCAGCCGCGCGGACTGGACGGGCGATCAACATCAAGAAAGGCCAGTTTCTGGCGCCGTGGGACATGAAGCAGGTCGCCGCCAAGGTCGAGCAGGCGGGCAACCGCAATCTGCTGCTTTGCGAGCGCGGCGCCAGCTTCGGCTACAACACGCTGATCTCCGACATGCGCAGCCTGCCGATCCTCGCGGAGACGGGCTATCCGGTCGTGTTTGACGCCACCCATTCGGTGCAGCAGCCGGGCGAGCAGGGGACGTCGAGCGGCGGCCAGCGGGAATTCGTCCCGGTCCTTGCCCGCGCCGCCGTGGCGGTCGGCGTCGCCGCCGTGTTCATGGAAACGCACCAGGATCCGGACCGTGCCCCCAGCGACGGGCCGAACATGGTGCCGCTGCGCGACATGCCGGACCTCGTCCGCACGCTGATGGAATTCGACGGCCTGGCAAAGGCCAGGCCGGTCCGCGCCGACGGGTAAGCGCCTGTGGCGCGGCCCCGGTCGCCCTCGTCCTTCAAAGAGGGACCGGCGCGCGCGAGCAGGGAACAATTCGCCCGGTCCACCGCTGATTCGGACGTGGCCGGAGAAGGGTTGAGAGGGGATTAGCCATGACCGCGATCATCGACATTCACGCGCGCGAGATACTCGACAGCCGCGGCAATCCGACCGTCGAAGTGGACGTGACCCTGGAGAGCGGGGCGTTCGGCCGTGCCGCCGTACCCTCCGGCGCATCGACCGGCGCCCATGAGGCCGTCGAACTGCGGGACGGCGACAAGGCGCGATACGGCGGCAAGGGCGTGAGGCAGGCGGTCGAGGCCGTCAACGGCGAGATCTTCGACCTGCTCTCCGGCCTCGACGCGGAAGACCAGGTCCATCTCGACCGGCTGATGATCCAGCTCGATGGCACCCCGAACAAGTCGCGGCTCGGCGCCAACGCCATCCTCGGCACCAGCCTGGCGGTCGCGAAGGCCGCGGCCGAGGAGGCCGGGCTGCCTCTCTATCGCTATGTCGGGGGCACATCGGCGCGCACGCTGCCGGTGCCGATGATGAACATCGTCAACGGCGGTGCCCATGCGGACAACCCGATCGACCTCCAGGAGTTCATGATCATGCCGGTTGCGGCCGAGACAATGGCCGACGCCGTGCGCATGGGCGCGGAGGTGTTCCACGCCCTCAAGGCCCGCCTCAAGGAGGCCGGGCACAGCACCAATGTGGGCGATGAAGGCGGCTTCGCCCCCAATCTGGCGAGCAGCGAAGCGGCGCTCGATTTCATCATGCAGGCGATCGAGCGGGCCGGCTACAAACCCGGCGAGCAGATCGCGCTCGCTCTCGACGCGGCCTCGACCGAGTTCTTCAAGGACGGCAAATACGTCCTGGCCGGGGAGGGAAAGACCCTCGACGCCGAAGGCATGGTCCGATTCTACGAGAACCTGGTTGGACGCTACCCGATCCTCTCGATAGAGGACGGCATGGCCGAGGACGACTGGAAAGGCTGGGCGGCGCTCACGCAGGCGATCGGCGATCGGGTTCAACTCGTCGGCGACGACCTCTTCGTGACCAACCCGGCGCGCCTGCGCAACGGCATCGCGCGGAAGGTGGCCAACGCGATCCTCGTCAAGGTGAACCAGATCGGAACGCTGACCGAAACCCTGGAGGCGGTCGAGACCGCTCATAAGGCCGGCTACCGCGCCGTGATGTCGCACCGCTCCGGTGAAACCGAGGACGCGACCATCGCCGACCTGGCCGTCGCCACCAATTGCGGCCAGATCAAGACCGGCTCGCTGTCGCGGTCGGATCGCCTGGCAAAATACAACCAGCTGCTCCGCATTGAAGAGCAGCTCGGCCCGGCCGCCCGCTACGCAGGCGCCGCGGCCTTCCGCCGCGCCGCGTCCTGAACCGGCGGGCATCGATCGTCCGACCGTCAGGCGCAATTGCGCTTGACGGCACGGATTCGGTCGTGATTCGCTGATCGGCGATGGTCATTTTCTTTGAGCTTCGCCAGAGAGCCCGGCAGATAGCCTTTCCGGTCGCCGCCGCCTGCCTCGTGGCCTACTTTCTCTATCATGCCGTGCAGGGCGATCGCGGGATTATCGCCTGGATGGTCCTCAGCCAGAAGATTGAAGAGGCGCAGGCAACGCTCGCGGAGCTTTCGGCCGAGCGGGCAACGCTGGAACGCCGGGTCAACCTTCTGCGGCCTGAGAGCCTCGATCCCGATCTCCTGGAGGAACGGGCCCGACTGATCTTGGACTTTGCCCGGCCGGACGATCTGATCATTCTTCTCGGCTCCGACGACGCGCCACGGTAATGCGTCACCACAAACCGCGCGATCGACGGTAGCAAGGGAATAAACCAATATCCAGTTAATTGACGAGTTGTTTATTTTTACCAGCTACTTAGCCGGTCGCTACACCCGCTTGCCTTCATCGCTGCACAGTACTAGTTAAGGATAAACGCAGGGACCCGTCCGGGTCCCGCCCTCGGAGCGAGGGATGTCACCGGGAGGAACCATGGCCGCCACCGCCACCAAGCGAAAATCCAAACCGACATCCGAGCCCGTCGCCAGTGCCGAAGAACTGCTGAAGTATTACCGGGACATGCTGCTGATCCGCCGGTTCGAGGAGAAGGCCGGGCAGCTCTACGGCATGGGGCTCATCGGTGGCTTCTGCCACCTCTATATCGGGCAGGAAGCGGTCGTCGTCGGCATGCAGGCGGCGATCACCGACAACGACACCGTGATTACCAGCTACCGCGACCACGGCCACATGCTCGCCTGCGGTATGGATCCAAAGGGCGTGATGGCGGAGCTGACCGGGCGCCGCGGCGGCTACTCCAAGGGCAAGGGCGGCTCCATGCACATGTTCAGCCGCGAGAAGAACTTCTTCGGAGGCCATGGAATCGTCGGCGCTCAGGTGCCGATCGGCACCGGCCTTGCCTTCGCCCACCGGTATCTCGAGAACGGCAACGTCTGCCTGACCTATTTCGGCGACGGTGCGGCGAACCAGGGGCAGGTGCACGAAGCATTCAATATGGCCGCGCTGTGGAAGCTGCCGGTCGTCTACGTCATCGAGAACAACAAGTACGGCATGGGCACGAGCGTCACCCGCTCCTCGGCGCAGCCGGACCTCTACAAGCACGGGCAGGCCTACGGCATCCCGGGGGAGCAGGTCGACGGCATGAATGTGTTGGCCGTGAAGGCCGCCGGCGACAAGGCGGTCGCCCATGCTCGTGCCGGCAAGGGTCCCTACATCCTCGAGATGCTGACCTACCGCTATCGCGGCCATTCCATGTCGGATCCGGGCAAATACCGGTCCAAGGAGGAGGTCAGCAAGATGCGGCAGGAGCGCGACCCGATCGATACGCTCCGACGGCGGATCCTTGAAGGCCAACATGCCGACGAGGCTGCGCTCAAGAACATCGATCGGGAAATCCGGGAAGTGATCTCCGCGGCGACCGAATTCGCGCAGAACAGCCCCGAACCCGACCCGTCCGAACTCTACACAGATGTCCTGGCGGAGGCCTGACGCACCGACCCGCCGCCGGCCGATGCCGCCGCGGGACGTGACTGGTGCTGTTGTTCTGGTGGTTCGCAGGGGGGAATGAGATGCCGATCAAGGTTCTGATGCCGGCGCTGTCGCCGACGATGACGGAGGGCAACCTGGCGAAGTGGCACAAGCG